>Ga0315277_10000029_pt1 | contig 215401 bp, 189 predicted proteins | sample YL17G05_15_MG_FD_203695 | JGI IMG/M metagenome (GOLD analysis project Ga0315277, IMG submission 203695) | Sediment microbial communities from Yellowstone Lake, YNP, Wyoming, USA - YL17G05_15 | ecosystem: Environmental > Aquatic > Freshwater > Lake > Sediment | place: USA: Wyoming | collected...
AAGGGCATCGAGATCCTGGAAGCTCTGCGCGGCCACACCTCCGGCTTCGCCGTCCCGCAATACGTCATCGATGCGCCACAGGGCGGTGGCAAGATCCCGATTTCGCCCAACTACCTAGTCAGCATGTCGGACCACAAGATCATCCTGCGCAACTACGAGGGGTTCATCACCACCTACGAAGAGCCCACCGAGTACACGGCGCACGACCCGGCCACCTGCAAGTACTGTCAGGCCAAGCGTCCTGAACCCGGGCAGGCTGGCATCACCGCGCTCTTGGACGGGGAGCGGCTTACCATCGAACCCCAGGGCTTCGAGCTAGTTCACGGCCGAGGCGGCGGACAGCACCGCCTCAACCAAGACAGCGGCAAGTGGGAGCCCCTGGGCATCGGCTCGGGCAAGCCCAAGCGCCACACGCTGCCTGAGGCGGATCTCTAGCGACACTGCCGGCGGGCCGGCCGCCCGCCGTGCGTTCGATCGTCCTTCACGGAAGCGAGGTTGTGTGTCCGAGATCGAATCTGAACTTCCTCATGCGCGCGAGCCCGGGCGGCACCACCCGGGCTCTGGCTCGAGCGCAGCGGCCAAACGCCCCCTGCGAGTGGCCGTGCTCCACAATCTCAAGAGCAATGCCCCGCCCAATGGCGACCGCCCGGCGGACGCCCTGGCCGAGCTGGACATCGAAAGCAACATCGAGGCTTACTGCGCTGCGCTCGCCTCGCGCGGCCACCAGGTCCTTGCCCTGGATGGCAATGCCGGCCTGCCGGCCGTTTTGCGCCGAAAGCGAATCGACATATGCTTCAACACCTGTGAGGGCTACCGCGGCGATTCGCGCGAGGCGCAGGTGCCGGCGCTGCTCGAGATGAGCGGCATCGCATATACCGGCGGCAAGATCATGTGCCTGGCCAACACACTCGATAAGGTGGCGACTAAACACATCCTGGTCAGCGCCGGTGTGGCCACGCCGGGTTTTCAGGAGTTCCTCGACCCGGCCAATCGTCTCGATCCGCGGCTGCGCTTCCCCCTGTTTGTCAAACCCAACCGCGAAGGCACGGGCATCGGCATTGATGCCGGTTCGGTCGTCCGCGACGAAGCGGCGCTGCGCGAACGCGTGGCGTGGCTGTTGCGCGCCTATCGCCAGAATGTGATCGCCGAGGAATACGTGCCCGGCGAAGATGTCACCTGTGGATTGATCGGCAACCTCTCGCCGCGCGCCGCGGGCGATCCGGTGCCGTCACTCGTCGGCCTGCCGCTCGCGCCGGGCGGGGGGCTCGATTACGACGGCGTCCACGTCTTCCCGGTTTCGCAGATCAACCACGCCGCCATCCCGGACATGGACCCTTACTACAGCCATGCGGTCAAGGCCTTACCGCTGGAAGCCTACCCGTACACGTGCCCGGCGCGGCTGGCCCCCGAGTTGACGGCCGAGATCATGCGCTTGACGATTGAAACATTCCGCGTCACGCGCTGCCTGGATTTTGGCAGGGTGGACTTTCGTCTGCATCGCAACGAGGACATGCGCCCCTACGTCATCGAGATCAACGCCTTGCCCGGCCTGGCCCCGATTTCGGATCTGGTGTTGTGCGCACGGGCCGAGGGATGGAGCTACGCCGATCTGCTCAATGGGGTGCTAGAGGCCGGGCTGCGCCGTTGCGGTTTGGAGAGATTCCTGCCGGACGAGCCGATGCAGGTCGGCACACTATCCCACATTGCCGCGTGAGGGGACACCTCGCGAGCCGTCCTGACCCCAATGAGTGAACTCGCCATCCGCCCCAGTCCGCCCGACGACCGACAAGAAATCCTCGAACTCACCCGTGCAACGCACGTCTTTACGCGCGAGGAGGAGGATACAGTCCTCGAACTCTTCGACGCATATCGCGATCATCCCGCCTCGGGGTACCTCTTCCTCTCTGCGCGGAATGCCGGCACACTGGTAGGCTTCGCCTGTTGGGGCGAGACGGCATTGACGGAGGGGGCTTTCGACTTGTATTGGCTGTGCACCTCGCCGGATGTGCAGCGGCGGGGCGTGGGGCGGGCCCTCTTCGAGCGGGTGCAGCAGTTGGCCCTCGAACGCGGCGGGCGTTTGATCGTGATCTGGACGAGCGCCAGCCGGCCGTATGTCGCGGCCGCACGCTTCTATGAGCGCATGGGCTGCGCCATGATGAGCCGTATTCCCGATTTCTACAAGCCGGGGGATGACCTGCTTGTCTATGTGAAGTACTTCGATGGACGAGCATTGACTCACCACGAGTCGAATCACAAAGACCGTGGATGAGATCGCGCACACATGAGCGCCCGACCAGAAGACAGCCCGCAACTCGCCGAGTGGGACGCGCGAGCGCACAGCCTGAGATGGAGAGAACCGATTGACGACGTGCACGTGAAGTCGAGTCGATCACATCAACGCGTGCAGGAGCTCGAGGCGCGCGAGAGTGAGCGAATCCCTCCGAGGGGTCCTGATTATGTTAAAGGACCCCTCGGAAAACTTTAAGGCCGAAGCACTTGACTCTCGTGATTCATATGGTACGATTGCAATCAGAATTGTCGGATGCCTCGGGAGCGCGCGCCATTGAGCGCGCCTCCGTTTAGGAGACGTATGAGACGCAGGCGAGGGTTCCGTCCGCTGCCCTACAAGATCATCATCCTGCACAACGTGATGAGCGATTGGAATGCAGGGGATGTGGAAGCGGCGGAGCAAGCTGTTGCGCGGATGAAGCTGGGATTGAACTCGTTGGGGATCGAGGTGCTCTCGGTCCCGGTGCGCAGAGATGTCGTCGGTGCGCTACGAGGGTTCGATCCGCGCGATTATCTGGTCTTCAATTGGTGCGAGGGATTGGATGGAGCACCGAACGGTTACGATTTGGTGCCGCCGATCCTGGAGAGCCTGGGCTTCATCTACACAGGTGCCGACGCCTGGGCGCTGCGCGCCACTACCGATAAGGTCATCACCAAAGAACAACTGCGCCGGCATCGCATCCCCACACCGCAAGCTGCGGTGTATGCACGCCCCGCGCGCAATGGATGGACTCGCTTCCCGGCGCTGGTGAAGCCCGCCACCGAGCATTGCTCTTTCGGCATCACGCCGGAGGCAGTGGTCGACACGGTCGAACAATTGCGCACGCGGATCGAATACGTGTTGGACACGTTCAAGTGCAAGGCGCTGGTCGAGGATTTCATCGACGGGACGGAGTTCAACATCTCACTGTGGGGTAATGGCCGGCTGGAAGTGCTGCCGTTGGCCGCGATCGACTACGGCGTGTTCAGCGACTATCACCAGCGGTTGTGCAGTTTCGACGCCAAGTGGGACCCGAGCTCGGAAGCCTACCATCTGACCTCGGTTCAGTGCCCGGCGCAGGTCGATCCGCTCATCGCCGAGCGTGTGCAAAGCGTTTCGCGGCGGGCCTACCGCGCCTTGCGGCTGCGCGACTACGGCCGCGTGGATTTGCGCGTGCGCGACGGCATCCCCTATGTGCTGGATGTCAACTCGAATCCCGACATCACCCTTGAAGGCGGGTTCGCTCGCTCGGGGCGTGCCGCGGGATACGATTACGGCCAAATGATCGCGCACATTCTCGACTACACGGCAACCCGCGTGCCGGTCGAGGCGCCGGCCCTCATGCCGGCGATGGTCACCGCCTGAGGCCGAGCCGCTGAGGTCGATCAGCGCCTCGTGAACACCGCCTTTCCGCAAGGCAGCCCGAGCCATGAGCCGAGAGACTCATGGCTTTCTCTTTTGTATGGCAGCGGGGTAGAATGCGGCAATGCATGGCGCTGGGCCGAGGCAGGCGACACGTGAGACGTACCCATGAGGCGGATCGGCCTGGCCCACGGGGTTCGAGGCGCATGCCTGGCGGCTGCCCTGGCCAGTTGTGGCCCACTGCCCTCCTCTCCCGAGCCGACCTCCTTCCGCCCCGCAACTCCCAGCGTCACGATCGAGCCCGCGCCAGCGGCATTGCGCGTGGCCCAGACCGCCCCCGCCGAGGGCGACACGCTGCGGCTCGACGAGGCCATCCGCGTGCGCTTCAGCCAATCCAGCGACCGCTCCTTCGTCGAAGCGGCGCTCTCGCGCGTTTGCCGTATACTCTCCCCGAGATGCATTCGATCGGGCCGGCGGCCCTTTTCCGCGTCCGGCCCGGCAAGTGACAACCCCAGATGAGTGAGCAGATGTCGTTGTTCGCGCCGCCCGTGTGGACGGTATCAGCGCTCAACCGGCGTGTGCGCAGTGTCCTCGACGCCGACGAAACGCTGCAGGATGTGTGGGTCACGGGCGAGGTCTCTAATCTCTCGCGGCCTGCCTCCGGCCATGTCTACTTCACCCTCAAGGATGCCGAAGCCTCCCTGCGCTGCGTCATGTGGCGCGAGATCGCCTCGCGTCAGATCCTGCCGCGCGAGGGCCAGGGCGTGGAAGTCCATGGACGCATCAGCTTATATGAGGCCGGCGGGCAGTATCAGCTGTACGCCGATGGGCTGCGACCCGCGGGCGAAGGTGAGCTGTACGCCCGATTCGTGGCGCTCAAGGCGCGTTTGGAGGCCGAAGGCCTTTTCGCTCCGGAGCGCAAACGCCCGTTACCCGCCTGGCCCCGGCGCATCGCCATTGTGACCTCCCCCAGCGCCGCGGCATTGCAGGATGTCCTCACCGTTCTCGCCCGGCGCTATCCCCTGGCAGAAGTGGTGCTGGCTGCCACCCCGGTCCAGGGCGAGCACGCCCCGCTAGAGATTGTCAAGGCGCTGGCGCGGGCCAATCGTGCCCGGCCGGATGTGATCCTCCTCGTGCGCGGCGGAGGCAGCCTGGAGGACTTGTGGGCCTTCAATGATGAGGGCGTCGTGCGGGCGGTTGCGGCCTCGGCTGCGCCGGTCGTTGCCGGCGTGGGTCATGAGACCGACGTTACCCTCGTCGATTTTGCAGCCGACCGCCGCGCACCCACGCCCTCCGCGGCTGCCGAGTTAGCCACACCCGACCGCTCCGAACTGCAGAGCGAACTGGGGGTGCTGGCGGCGCGCCTGGTGCGAGCGGGCCAGGCGGCGCTGCGCGAGAGGCGTGCTGGCCTGGGCGAGCTGGCCGCTCACTTGCGCGCGCAGTCGCCGCGCGCGCGCCTGGACAACGCCCGCCAGCGGGCGGATGAGCTTGAGCGTCGTTTGCGCGAAGCCGTACAGCGCGCCAATGAACGGCGCACTGCAGAGGTGCATCGCCTGGATCAGTTGCTGCGGACGGTCAGTCCCTTCGCGGTGCTCAAGCGAGGCTACGCCTTAGTGACCCGCCAGGAGGATGAGGCGATCGTACGATCGCCTCGCCAGGCGCCGGTGGGCAGCGGGCTGCACGTCCGGCTGGCGCGCGGCGAGTTGCGCGCACGGGTCGAAGGGCACGCGCAAGGGGAGGAATGATGAGTCCACGTACTAAGAAGACCGCGCTGGGCGAGATGTCGTATGAGGCCGCGCTCGAGGAGTTGCGCACGATTGTGGATAAGCTGGAGGGCGGCACGGCTTCACTCGAAGAGTCGGTGCAGCTGTTCGAACGCGGGCAGCAATTGGCCAAGCACTGCAGCGACCTGCTGGCGGGCGCCGAAGTGCGCTTGCGCCGGCTGAGCGCCCACCCTGCGCGCGCCGCGGCCGCCCCACACGACGCCACCCCATCCAGCCCCGAGTAGGACACGACGCCATGCAGGCACTCCTCTCAAATACCGTCCTGATCGCCGCACTCATCGCCTGGTCGATCGCCCAGGTGGTCAAACTCCCGCTCCACTACCTGCTCAAGCGTGAGTGGGATTGGTCGCTGCTCATGAGCGCGGGCGGCATGCCCTCCTCGCATTCCGCGCTGGTGGTCGCGGTCACTCACGCCATCGGGCTGACCCTGGGATTCAGCTCACCCCTCTATGCCTTGGCGCTGGTGCTGGCCATGATCGTGCTGTACGACGCGACCGGCGTCCGTCGGCAGGCCGGCGAACACGCGCGCGTCATCAACGCAATCGTCTCAGATCTGGTGGCGGGGCATCCACTCAAAGAGGAGCAGCTCAAGGAGCTCATCGGGCACACGCCGGGCGAAGTCATCGCCGGCGCAACACTCGGGTTGGTCGTTGCGCAAATCACAGCCATGGTCGCGCGTTAGGCGGTCTCGAAAGCCTTGCCGCTCCTCACACACGCAGCGCGTGCCGACGGCACGCGCTCTTGCTTCCACAGAGCGAGTGTGGCGACGCCGGGGGTGGGCTAGCGGTGGATGCCGGGCTGCAGCCGGGCGAGAACAAGCCGCGGGAACGAGCGCGCTTCGGGCGCGCCGAGCGCGAGAGCAGCCAGCCAATAGACGGCCACTCCCGCCGTCACGCCCAGGGCGAGGATGAGCCAGGCGGGCGAGGCGCTCAGGATGGTCGTGACGCCCCACACGGCGGCCGACATGGGTAGGCAGGCCGCCAGGAGTCGAGCGGAGTGTTTCCACAGCGTTGGCGAGAGGGGGCCGGTGGCCTTGCCTCGTAACAGCCCAAGCAACACCGCCATCTCGAGGAAGGTGGCCAGCGTGTTCGCCAGGGCTAGGCCGCCGTGCGGCATGAGGCCGCGTGCACTGAACAGGCGGGTGAGCCACAGGCTCAGGCCGACGTTGAGAAGCATGCCGCCGACGCTCACCGCCACCGGGGTCAGCGTGTCGTGCAGGGCGTAGTAGGCGCGCGCCAGCACCTCCAGCGTGGAATGGGCGAGCAGCCCCGCCGCGTAGAAGAGCAGTGCCCAGGTAACCATGCGCGTCGAGGCGTCGGTGAAGCTGCCGCGCTCGAAAATCACTTGCACCAGGGGCCCGCGTAACAGGATCAGCCCGATGGAGGCCGGCAGGGCCAGAAACATCACGCCGCGCAACATCGTGCTCAATGTCTCGCGCAGCTCGTTCACCTTGCCCAGGCTGGCTTGCTCGGAAAACGTCGGCAGCGCCGCGATAGCGCTGGCCTGGGCGATGGCGATCTCGGGCATCAGCATCAGGCTGAACCCCCAGGTCAGCGCGGCCAGGCTGCCCTCCGGCTGACCCGAGGCGATAATGGTGTTCACCAGGAAGTTGAGTTGCACGGCGCCCTGGCCCACCAGGCGCGGAGCCATCAGCCGGCCCACCTCGCGCACGGCTGCCTCGCGCCAACCCAGCCGCGGCTTGAGCGCGAGGCGCACACGGGCCAGCGAGGGAAGCTGGACCAGCAAGTGCAACGCCGCGCCGGCCACTGCCCCCCAGGCCAGGCCGTAGATGCCCATCCGCGGGACGAGCACTTCCACCCCCAGGATCATTCCGAGCGGGTAGAACATGGGGGCAAGGGCCGAGATGAAGAAGCGCTGGTGGGCGTTGAGCACAGCCATGACCAGCCCGCTCAGCGCAAAGAGGGTGGGCGAAAGGAGCAAGATGCGCAGCAGATCGACCGTCAGCGCGCGCTGCGGTGCCGATTGGAAGTAGGGGGCGATCAGGTGATCAACCAGTGGCCCGGCCAATAATGCCGCCAGCGCACTGGTCAGGAGCAGTAGCGCCGAGACCCACGTGGCGAGGGCGCCGGCCAGGCGGCCGGCACCCGCCCGGTCGTTGCGGGTGAGGAAGCCGGTGTAGGTCGGGATGAATGCCGATGCCAGAGCCCCGCCGGCCATCAGGTTGAAGAGCAGTTCGGGCAGCCGGTTAGCGGCCAAGAAGGCATCCAGATCGGCGCCGGTGCCAAAGGCGCGGGCCACGAGGATCTGGCGTGCCAGCCCGACCAGCGTGGAGAGAACCAGCCCGGGCATAACCACAGCCGCGGCCCGGACGATGCGATGCGAGGCGGAAGGCTCGGACACGGGTTTGGATTATAGCAGAGCGAATCGCTTCGGCACCCTGCCGGGCAGGGCTGGGGGGTGCACCGGCAACAGCGCGCGACGCGATAGAATCACGAGAGCCGGGGACGCCGACCCCGGCTCTCCAAAAGGAGGAGAAGAAGAGAGTATCGCCCTTCTCAGAGCACCTTATCACGGCGGTGCCGGTGCAACTTGTCTGGAAGACAATGCTTCCCCTACGATTGCCCTACGCCGCTTCGATTTCTCGTTACTTGGGCACCTTAGGCGCCCTTCCAGGCCGACCGGACGTCGTCGTGGGCGAACCGCGGGCGTCTCGGCATGGCACAAACATCAGGTTGGGGGGATGACGCAATGGCCGCTCCCGTACACGTGTTGATCACCGAACCATTCGGCAAGGAGCTGGTGCAGCGGGTTGAGCACATCTCGGAACGCCTAGCCGTCCATGTGCATCCCGCGCGCAAAGCCGATGAGATCCCCGGCCCGATCTTGTCTCAGGTCGAGGTCCTGTACACCTCTCGGGCTGTGCCCGAGCCTGGCAGCGCGCCAAACCTAAAGTGGGTTCAGCTCCACATGGCGGGCGTCGACCGGGTAGCCGGCCACCCGCTGCTGCACGCCGGGGTGAAGCTCACCACGCTTTCGGGCGCCGCCGCGCCCCAAATGGCCGAGTATGTACTGATGGCAATGCTGGCTCTAGGCCACCGCCTGCCACTGATCCTTGAGCACCAGGCTCGCAGGGAGTGGCCGCGCGATCGCTGGGAGCGCTTCTCTCCCTTCGAGTTGCGCGGTGCCACCGTCGGCCTGATCGGCTACGGCAGCATTGGCCGCGAAGTGGCGCGGGTCTGCCAGGCTCTCGGTGCGCGCGTCCTGGCTGTCAAGCGCGACGCGATGCGCCCGGCGGACGATGGTTATGCCCCTGAGGGGCTGGGCGACCCGAGCGGCGAGCGTGTGGCGCGCTTGTATCCGCCACAGGCTGTGAAGCGAATGGTGGCCGAGTGCGATTATGTCGTCGTATGCGCCCCACTGACCGACGAGACGCGCGGATGGATCGGAGCCGAGGTGATCTCCGCCTGCAAGCGGGGTGCCTTTCTAATCGACGTGTCGCGCGGGGGGATCGTTGTGAGTGAGGCCGTCATCGCGGCCCTGCGTGAGGGTCACCTGCAAGGGGCGGCGCTGGATGTGTTTGAAACCGAACCGTTGGACGCCGAGAACCCGCTGTGGCAGGCTCCCAACCTCATCCTCTCACCGCACATCGCCGGCAATTCGCCGCACTACGACGCGCGCGCTGTGGACCTATTCGCGGAGAATCTCAAACGCTATTTGGCCGGGCAGCCGCTGCTCAACCGGGTCGACCTGCCGAGCGGCTACTGAGACGGGCCACTGAGGAACGTGAGGATGCCCATACAGGGTGTGATCTTCGACTTGGGATGGACCCTCATCCGCTACACGGGAAACGTGCCGTCCACCCGCCGTGCAGGGCGCCAGGCCCTGGTGGACTCGCTCGTCCGGGAGAGGGTGGTGGTGGAGCCGGCCGCCTTCCTGGCGCGCTTCGGGGAGAGGCTGGAGGACTACGAGCGCCAACGTCAGGCCGACTTCCTCGAGTTCACGATGGCCTGGGTGGTGGCCGAGACTCTCAAGGACTTGGGTTTGCATCCCGCCACGGCAACGCAGATCAACCATTCGGTTCGCGAACTGTATGCGGTCATCGAGCGGCATTGGCAGGCTCGCCCCGAAGCCGGCGCCGTGCTGGATGAGCTGGCCCAATCCGGTTTGCGCATGGCCATGTTTTCCAATGCGGCCGATGAGGGTGACGTCCGGCGGCTGATAACCCAGTGCGGCTTCGACGGCCGCTTCGACCCGATCCTGATCTCAGCCGCGATGGGCATCCGCAAGCCCAACCCTCGCGGATTCGAACTCCTCCTTGCCAACTGGGGCATCTCCCCCAGCGCGGCGGTCATGGTCGGCGACACGCTGGGCGCGGATATCCTTGGCGCGCAGAACGCAGGCGTGCACAACATCTGGCTCGATACCGGTGTGGACACACCCGGCAATCTTGCCCATGGCGACACTATCCAGCCCGAATTCACGGCCCGCAGCCTGGGAGAGGTTCCGGCCATCATTCGGGCCATCCCCTGATCCGCAATTCACCCTGCCGCTGCCGTCTGCTTGGGGTAAAATGAAATAAGCAAGGGGGTCGCTATGTGGCGACTATTCTGGCTTTATGCGATCGATGTTCTTCTCGCGGCCGTCTACGCGCTGCTGTGGGTGGTCGTGCGCATGCGCCGCAATCGGCGCCCTCATCGGCCGCTTTAGTCACAGCTCGCGCACCCCACCGGCGCAAATCCACGTCTGAGCCCATGCGATGACTCTTTTTGACCTCCCCCGGCCCGCGGCAAAGGACGGGGAACCTCTCGCCGCGCGCATGCGCCCGGCCACGCTGGACGACTTCGTCGGTCAGCAGGCCATCCTCGGGCCAGGGCGGTTACTGCGGCGAGCCATCGAAGCGGACCGCCTCTTCTCCTCGATCATCCTGTGGGGCCCGCCCGGCAGCGGCAAGACGACCTTGGCGCGCATCATCGCCGGGCAAACGCGCAGTGCATTCGAGAGCCTGAGTGCCGTGTTGGCCGGTCTGCCGGAGCTGCGGCAGGTGATCCTTCGCGCGCGCGAGCGGCAGCGCAGCCTGCGCCAACGCACGATCCTCTTTGTGGATGAAGTCCACCGCTGGAACAAGGCACAGCAGGATGCATTGCTGCCGCTGGTGGAGGACGGCACCTTCGTCTTCATCGGCGCGACAACCGAGAACCCCTTCTTTGAGGTGATCGGCCCACTGGTCTCACGCTCACGCATCTTCGAGCTGCACGCCCTGTCGGAGGAGGACATCCTGCTTCTTGTGCAGCGTGCCCTGGCCGATCGCGAGCATGGCTACGGCGGACGGTCGATCGAGGCGGAGGCGGCTGCCGTGCAGCACCTGGCGCGGCTGGCCGGGGGCGATGCGCGCAACGCGCTGAATGCGCTTGAACTGGCTGTCGAATCCACGCCGCCCGATGCGAAGGGCACGGTGCACATCGACCTGACCGTCGCCCAGGAATCGATCCAGCGCCGGGCGCTGCTGTACGATCGCGACGGGGATGCTCATTACGATACGATCAGCGCCTTCATCAAATCGGTCCGCGGGGGTGACCCGGACGCGGCACTCTACTGGCTGGCGCGCATGCTTCACGCGGGCGAGGATCCGCGCTTCATCTTGCGCAGGTTGGTGATCCTGGCAGGCGAGGATATCGGGCTGGCCGACCCGCAGGGGCTGGTGGTGGCGGTGGCGGCGGCTCAGGCCTTCGACTACATCGGACTTCCAGAAGGGATCTATCCGATCGTCGAAGCCACGTTGTACCTGACGACGGCGCCCAAATCGAACAGCGCGGGCGCGTTCTTCGCCGCACGGGAGACACTTCAGGCCCAGGGCGTCACCGACGTTCCGCGCCATCTGCAAGACAGTTCGCGAGATGCCCAGGCGCTCGGTCACGGCCGGGGCTACCTCTACCCGCATAACCACGCCGGCCATCACGTCGGCCAGCAGTACTTGCCGACGGCACTGCTCGGGCGCCGATTCTATGAACCCTCGCCCGAAGGCTACGAGGCCGGCATTCGCGAACGGCTGGAAAGATGGCGGGCGGCGCAGGCGAAAGCCTTGGACGAAAACCTGCCACCGGCGGCATCTAGCACCTCGAAGACCGAATCGAAATGAGGATGAGCCGTGAGCGCTTCGAGGAGCTCGTGGTCCAGGAGGAGCAGGACCTCATTGCGCGCATGCCGCGAGGGCTCAAACAAGACGCGCAGGACTTGCTGATTGAAATCGCCGACCGACCCTCCGCGGATGAGATGAAGGAATTCGACCTCGAGCCGGGGGAAACGCTGTATGGTGCCTACCTGGGGGTGCCCCTGGTCGAACGACGCGCCGACGATGTGCTCCTCGCACCTTCCCGCATCTGGCTGTTCCACGAGCCGTTAACCTCTTCCGGGCGGACCGAGATTGAGGTGCGGCGCCAGATCAGGCGGACTCTGGTCCATGAAGTGGCGCACCATTTCGGCATGAGCGAACAGGAGCTCGAACAGCGCGGTCAGGGGTAGCTCTCGATGGGCGGGAGAGCAGGGGCAGGTCCCTGTTCGTTCCGCCTTCAACCTGCAGTGCAACGTGCGCCACCGCGCACCGACCCGATCCAGGGAGGCATGCAAACCCCATGGCATCGCCCTCAACCGGTTTTCCCCGCGATTTCTTCTGGGGCTGCGCGACATCGGCGTATCAAATCGAGGGCGCCGTCGCGGAAGATGGCCGCGCGCCTTCGATCTGGGACACCTTTGCCCACCTCCCCGGGAGGATTGTCGGCAACGACAACGCAGACGTGGCCGCTGACCACTATCACCGCTGGCAGGAAGACCTGGACCTGTTGCAGGCCATGGGCGCCAACGCCTATCGCTTCTCGGTCTCCTGGCCGAGGGTGGTGCCTCAGGGTAAAGGAAAGATCAACGCGGCCGGACTGGGTTTCTATGATCGGCTGGTGGACGGACTCTTGGCACGCGGCATAACGCCCTTCGTCAACCTATTCCATTGGGACTTGCCCCAGGCCGTGCAGGAGCGCGGCGGATGGCCGGCGCGGTCCACCGTTGAGGAATTCGAAGAGTACGCGCGGGCCGTTGCCCATCGTCTGGGCGACCGGGTCACGTGGTGGATAACCCACAACGAGCCCTTCTTCTCAGGGGTGGGGGGGTATTTTCTTGGCAACTTCGCACCGGGTATTGTGGACCCGGTGGCCGCATTGCATGCGTCGCATCACCTGTTGCTTTCCCATGCGCGCGCGGCCCGCGCCATCCGCAGCGAGGTGCGCGGCCAGGCCAAGGTCGGGTTGGCACTCAGTCTGAGCGCCGTGCACCCGGCCTCCTCGAGTGAGGCGGACGTGCAGGCGGCCAATCGATTTGATGCCTTCACGAATCGCTGGTTCCTCGACCCGGTCATGCGCGGCGAATACCCCGCGGAATTGGCCCAACGCTTCGCGACGCTCCAAACGCCCATCGAACCCGGCGACATGCAGGAGATACACCCGCCGCTCGATTTCCTCGGGGTGAACTACTACAGCCGGGCCATCGTCCGGCATGACGATTCGACTCCGTTCCTCGAGGCGGCTCAGGTCAAACCTGAACAAGGTGAGTTCTCCCTTATGTGGGAAGTCTATCCGCCCGGGTTGTTCGAATTGTTGGATCGATTGTGGAGGGAGTACCATCCGCCACTCCTTCTGGTCACTGAGAACGGCATGCCCCTGGCGGATGTGCCCGATGCCCGCGGCCACGTGGAGGATGCAGAGCGCATCTCGTACCTGTCGCGCCATCTGGCCGAGGTGCAGCGCGCGATGGCCCGTGGCATCCGCGTCGGGGGTTACTTCGTCTGGTCGCTAATGGACAATTTCGAATGGGCCCTCGGGTACAGCATGCGCTTTGGATTAGTGTATGTGGATTTCGCCAGCCAGAAGAGAATCCCCAAGGCCAGCGCGGAATGGTTCCGCGGGGTCATCCAACACGGGCTGCCGGAAGGTGGCTCGTGACCACCATCCTTCTCGTTCGCCATGGGGAAACTGACTTTGTCGGGCGGCGCCTTTCGGGGTGGGCGCGTGGCGTGCACCTCAATGCGCGCGGCCGGGAGCAGGCCGGGGAGGTGGCCAAGGCGCTGGGCGGTTTGCCTCTGCGTGCCATTTATAGCTCCCCGCTCGAGCGGGCCCTCGAAACCGCCAAACCGTTGGCCCAGCATCTGGGGTGTCCTGTCCTTCGCCGCCGCGAGTTCATTGAGGTCAACTACGGCGACTACACCGGCCGGACATTCGCTTCGCTGCGACGCCTTGCTCTATGGAAGGAGGTGCATCGCCACCCTGCGCGGGTGCGCTTCCCGGGCGGCGAAACGTTCATCGAAGTCCAGCAGCGTGTAGCGCGCGCGCTGGAGAGATTGTGCGAAGATCACCCGCGCCAAATGGTCGCGGCCTTCGCCCATGGTGACGTCATCCGTCTTGGACTGGCTTATTCGCTGGGTATTCCGCTGGATCTCTTCCAGCGGCTGACGGTGTCGCCCGCCTCGATCAGCGCACTTGAGTTCGGGCCACGCGGCACACGCCTGATCGCCCTCAATCACACCGCCGGATCGCCGCTACCGGCCGTTCTCATCGCGCCTCGCATGTACTGATGCAAATACGCATCGCGCGGATGTTATACTTCCGCCATTCGATTGCAGGGCATCGGCCTGTCCTTCAGCGGTGAGGCCCAGCCCTTCTTGGTGAGGACCATGCCCGGCCTGCGCATCGACCTCAACCCGGTCACTCATATCACTCTGGGCGCGATCGGCGAGCCCGGCCAGCGCGTCTTCTACTTGCAGGCGCGCAGCGCCGATCGCTTGCTGACGCTGCTCGTTGAGAAACAACAGGTGGAGATGCTCGGGGTCAGCATCGAGCAGTTCCTCCAGGAATTGGCGCGCCGCTTTCCCGCCCTGAGCGAAGCCTCTTGGCGCTACGAGGAATCCGAGATGGCCCTGCAGGAGCCGTTGGAAGTGGCCTTCCGGGTTGGCAACATGGGGCTGGGCTACGATGAAAACGCCGACGTGATGCTGCTCGTGCTGCGCGAGCAGGGGGAGCAAGATCAAGAAGAAGCCTCGTCGGAAGAGGTCTCAGTGGCTCGACTGTTTGCCACGCGCGACCAAATGCGCCGCCTGGGGCGTTGGGGCCACGAACTGGCCCAACGCGGGCGGCCGATTTGCGGCAACTGCGGTCAGCCGATCGACCCCTCCGGCCACTTCTGCCCGCGACGGAATGGCCACAAGCACTGACGCGGGCCTCAACGCGTCTCAACCCCCTCAACCTTCTCAGCCGGCTGGCGAGTTGGAGGCCTTGACCCGCGGCACGATCACCGTGCGCGGGTTGTTTGAGTTCGGGTCCAATTACACTTTCCTGTGTGAGGTGCACTCGCCCGGGGCGGATACACCGCTGCGCGCGGTCTATAAGCCCGCCCAGGGAGAACAACCGCTGTGGGATTTTGAATCCGGGAGCCTGTCACGCCGCGAAGTCGCGGCCTACCGGGTGAGCCTGGCTCTGGGCTGGGATTTCATCCCGCCAACCGTGCTGCGCCTGGATGGGCCCTATGGCGAAGGATCGCTGCAGGCCTACCGGGATCTCGACCTCGAACAGGACTACTTCAGTTTGCGGGAGACTGCGGCCGAGGACCTACGCCGAGTCGCAGCATTCGACGCTTTGGTGAACAACGCGGACCGAAAGGCTGGGCACCTGGCCCGCGACCGTGAGGGCCATCTGTGGCTCATCGACCACGGGTTGTGTTTCCACGCGGAACCGAAGTTGCGCACCGTCATCTGGGATTTCGCCGGTGAGGAGATACCTCCGGGGCTGGTTACCGACATACAGCAGCTCGGCGCACGGCTCAGGGGCAATGCCCTGCTGCGCCAGGACCTCAGCGAGTTGCTGACCCCGCAGGAAGTGGCTGCCCTCGGTCGGCGTGTACGCAGCCTTGTGCGCCAGCCCCGCTTCCCTGTGCCAGGGCCCGGGCGAAGTGTGCCCTGGCCGATTTGGGTATAGGGGGATTTGACGCACGCGAAGTGATGCGAGGGAAACCCGAGATCGTCGCCCGCTGAGCCACGGTCTGATCTTGGCCCGCGCTCACGGTCAGGTGGGCGAGCGACGCTGGCCGCAGGGCATGCCCCGCATGCCGACTCGCAGGAGCGGCCTCACCCCCCGCCGAGAGGTGCCCTAGCCCCAACGCCAGAGCAGCAGCCCCCCCACGAATCGCAATCCTGCCGCCAGCAGAACCGCCAACCGGACTCCAGTCCATTCGGCAATGATGGAGCTGGCCAACGGGCCAGCCAAAACACCGATGTTGAGGGCCAGGTTGTGGAAAGCCATGGCAGTGGGCAGGTCGTCTGCTGGCGCGCGTTCCATGAGGCGGCTCACCAGTCCGCCGCTGAGCAACGCGAGGGCGATCCCGCCGGCAGCGGAGGCAATGAGAAAGGGGGCAACTCCCTGGCCATAGGAAAGAATCAAGGGGTAGAGACTGTAGAGCAACGCGCCCGCTACGAGCACACGGTGGTAGCCATGCCGACGAGTGAGTCGAGCGAACATCACCGAGGCCAGAAGCATGAACAAGTAGAAGAGCGTGCTGCCCAGGCTGATCAATCCATCGCTGAGCTGCAGCTCGCGCACCCACAGAATCGGGAAGAGCGGCGCCGGGAAGTACTGCACGGTATAGAAGGCGAGGTAGGCGAACAACAGCGGGCCGAAGGACGTCTTGAGAATCGAAAAACGCAGCAAGGTTTCGCCGCGCGCCCGTACCAAGAATCGCAACGCCCCTCCCGTGCGGAGAGCATCCCCGAAACGCAAGGATCCGGGGCGCGCTTCGTCGAGCAGCGGCTGGGCCACGCGCGGCGGCAGCGGACGGCGGCCTTCCGGCCTCACGCGCCCGAGGAAATAGGTACTCACCCCGCCGCCCACTGCGCCTAGGGCGAAGACCACTCCATAGTTGGATGGGAAGGTCAGCCGGTCGAGTATCTGGCCGGAGAGCAAGGCTGCCGCCGCGGTGACCAACGCCATGATCGCGTTCCGCCGTCCAACGACATGGCCGCGCCATTCCGGTGGCACCACATCTGCGAACATGGCGTTGAAGGCAATCGCGATGATCGTTCCGGGGATCGAGTAGACAAGCACCATTGCGATCGTGGCCCATACCTGGAAGGCCCGGGGCAGGGCCCATGGCAGCACGACCAGAGGCAGCAGGAACAAGCGGTTCCACACTGCGGTGACAAAGGTGGCGCGGGTGACCGACCGGCGCTCGAGCCAACGCGCGCCGGGCAGGGACAGCCCGAGGTTGACCAAGCCTGGGACCGCGGTCAGCATGGCCAGTTGGTAGGCGCTGGCCCCCAGCCGGGTGGCATAAACGCTCAGGAAGGCGAGTGTGCTTCCGGCCAGGATGCCGTAGCCGAAAACATCGCCGTAGAGCGCATGGAAATCGGCGCGTTGCTGAGGAGTGGGAGGCGAAAGAGGCGATGCAGTCATGGACGGAAGCTACTGGTATCGCGAGAGGGCGCGCCGAAATTGCCCGAGGTAGCTCGCGCCGAACAGCAGCAGGTGATTAAGCAGATGATACAGGTTGTAAAGATCCAGCCTGTCTCGCCAGCCGGGCAGGAGGCCGCGCCTGGCAGCGTAGTCCTCGAATACTTGCGCCTCGAACCCGCCAAAAAGATGCATCATGCCCAGCTCAGCCTCGCCCCAGCCATAGTGTGCCGCCGGATCGATGAGCACCGGCTCGCCCTGCGTCCCGGTAATCAGATTGCCTGCCCACAAATCGCCGTGTATCAGGCTGGCAGGTTGCGAGGGGACAATGCCGGGCAAACGACGGCATACGCTTTCGATGCCCTGCATGTCGTCTGCGCCGATCAGGCCTCGATCGGCGGCCTGGCGCCCAAACGGCAGCAGGCGACAATCCGCGAAGAACTGGAATCCATCCGCCGTGGGCGGATTGCATTGCGGTGTGCTGCCGATGTAGTTGTCGGAATTGAAGCCGAATGCCGCCGCGGTCTTGTGGTGGAGCGCAGCCAACTGTTCCGCGAGCAACGCCGAAAACCCCTCTCGGGCGGGTGCGCTTTGGATAAATTCGAGAACAATCCATCCCGATCCGACTCCCAGCACGTTTGGCACGCGCGGCCCGCCCGACGCTGTCCGCAAAGCGGCCAGGCCCTCCGCCTCGCAGCAAAAGAGGTCGGAGGGGGCGTCGGGGTTGAATTTGACCAGCGCCGGAGGGCCGTGCTGGGTTTCGAGGCGCAACGCGTGGTTAATGCAACCGCCACCCAGCGCGCTAAGGCCGCGCAGCGCGCCCCAGCCCTGGGTCTCGATGAATTCGGCGACAGCCGGCGGCAATGTCATGTTGTCGAAAGCGTATCGAGCAGGCGGCGCGTTGTGCGGTCGAGCATCTGAAACACCTCTTCGAAGGCCTGCTCCCCTCCGTCGTAAGGATCCGGCACATCGGGCGAGTCAACGGCCTGCGGGTCGAACTCGCCCATCAGACGAACCTTGCCGCGATCCTTCTCGTCGCGGGCCATCCATGTCAGGTGCGAACGATTCTCACGATCCATGGCTAGGATCACGTCGAAGCGGTCGAAATCGGCGACGCGAAACTGACGCGCCCGCCCGTCGAGCAGCACGCCGTGCCGGGCTGCGGTGCGCCGCATGCGCGGGTCGGGCGGCTCGCCCACCTCCCAATTGGAGGTGCCGGCTGAGTCGATTTCGAACTCGGACGAGCGGCTTGCCTGGCGGGCGTGATGCCTGAACAGCGCCTCGGCCATCGGGCTGCGGCAGATGTTGCCCAGGCACACGAACAATACGCGTCGGAGGGTCACTTCAGATCCATTTTGAATCTCAGGATTATACCTTTCGGCATCCCGCGCTTGATGGTCGCGCCGTGCCGCTCCAGGCTCAGAAGTTACGGCCTGAGCTGAACGAGAGATGTAGCCGGCCCGCGAACGCAGGCGAGGGCCATTCGGCGCGTGTCCATGCCGCAGGCGTGTGCTACACTGCCTGCGAGCAAGCGCTCAGACTCGCCGCTCCATCCACGCCTGCGTTGCTCGGAGCCTGCCATGCCCAATTTCAAGTATCTCTCCCCCGAGTGGGCCGCCGAAGCGCTGCGTCGGTTGCGCGCAGAGCTTTCGCCGGAGAAGATGAAACACCTCACCTCGTCCATGATGACCGTCTACACCCATTGCCCCGACGGCAAGACGCGCGCTGTGTACTACGGCCTCAAAGAGGGGGCCTTTGCTCAGTTGACTGTCGTCGAGGGAGAGCCGCCAGAGGCCGAGTTCGTCATCAAGGGCGAATACGCCACCTTCGCTCAAATCTCGCGCGCTGAACTCAAGTCGCGCAAAGCCCTGATGTCGGGCAAGCTCGAGCTCAAGGGGAATCTCGTCAAGGCCCTCAGTTTGGCGGTGATCGTGGATCGCCTGAACGAGGTTCTGGCAACCATCCCGACCGATTACTAACATCCCCCGGCGCGGGTGCGGGCCGATCCGTGGGCATCCACGGGTGGCCAGCCCATTCATCGATCACGGTTGTTGAGGAGCACACCACCATGGCGACCGATCCTTACTTCATTGACCACCCGGCGCGCGTGCGTGCCATTCAGCGCGAGATGACCCGTCAGGGGGTTGACGTCTATCTGGGCTCGCGCTTGCGGACCATCTCATGGGTCGCGGATGCGTTCTTTCCGTGGCGCACCTACATGGTCATCCCCCGCGAGGGCCTGCCAACGGTCTTCACATTCGTCATTGATGCCGCACGCGCGGCGGATGACTCGTGGCTGGGCGCCGAGCACGTGCTGGGTTATGGCCCGATGGGCGGGCAGGACCAGATCACGCTACTGGCGAACGAAATCCATCGCTCCCTGCCGGGAGGCAAGGGGGTCATCGGCATTGAGAGCGGCATGGGAACCTATCTGCCGGAAGGGCACATCACTCACCACGAGTATGAAGCGCTGCAGGCGGCCTTTCCCGAGGCGGAATTGCGCAATTCGATCGGCATCATCGACGAGCTCTCGCGCGTCAAGGATGCCGGTACGTTGAACCGATCCCGCGAAGCCTCGCGTCTGGTGGACGTCGGCCAGGCAGCAGTTCTGGATGCCATTCGCGACGGAGGCTATCAAGGTAAGAGTGAGACGGAAATCGCCGGCATCGCCATTCATGCCATGCGCAAAGCCGGCAGCGAATGGGATTGGACCTTTACCGGTGGGCAAGAGATCGCCTCCGGCCACCGCACCGGTTATGCGGCCGGGGCCTGCACCCCGGCCTCGCGACGCGTGCTGCAGGCCGGCGAGCCCCTCATGGTGGATTTGCACGCGATGTATCGCCTGGGTCTCAACGATCACAGCCACAACTACCTGCTAGCTCCCGCCACCGATCGCCAACATTGGCACGCACAGAATTTCGTCGGGCTCATGCGGCGGCTGCTTGAAACCTACCGCGCCGGGCTCACTCCCTCCGGCCTGGCGGACGACATGCTCGACTATGCTGAGGAGTGCGGGTTCGCCGAATACATGGTGCCTGGTTTCGAACATGGCATCGGCCTGCTCGGCGATGAATGGCGCATTGGCTCGCACACTGGCCCCTTCCCCTTCTGGACCGACCCGGATCATGTCTATCAGCCGGGCGAGCTCATCATTTGCGCTGTGCAATATGCCTGCCCCGAAGAGAAGATCGGCTTCCGTTACGAGAACCCGATGCTGCTCACCGAAGGCGGGAACGAGGTGTTCTCGAAGTTCCCGCTTGAGATCGAGGAGATCTGACGCGTCCGCTGTTGCACGATCGTGCGCACAATCCGGGAGGGGGGCATAGCACGCATTACGCTTGACCGCGCGCGCTTGGTTTGCGCTTGGGTTGCCGCGTTCGGACGAGACTAAGATGGAGGCACGCGCTTTCGAGAGCTGCCGGTCGGGGCAAGCGAGTAATCGGATCGCAGGTTGCTGGATTTGGTTGGGCTGCGCATCAATGTCCACACCGAAATGAAATGGGGCTGCCCCAACCGGGGCAGCCCCCGAGCGTCCCTGATTCGCAGACTGAGAGGCTGGATCAGAGGGCTTCCAGCGCGAGCGCCTTGGCCTTCTCCGGCGTCGGGCCCCCGGTCGCCGGATTCCAACCGCGGGCGGCGTAGTACTCGCCGAGCAGCAGGTCCATATCGGGCACGTGGCCTTCCTGCCCGCCGTCGGGCAGCGGTTCGAGCAACAGCTTGGGCAGCTTCTCCGCGGCGCGCGTCCAACCCAGCCGCAGGTTGAACAACCGCTTGAGATTCCACGCCCTCTCGCCGGCGAGCAGCACGTCCTTCAGCGAGCGATCTTCGCCGGTGGCGGCGCGCAGAAGGTCGACATAGGTCGAGGGCGGTGTAGCGGCGAACAGGCACGTCACCAAGCTGTTGCACACGGTGCGCCAATCCTGATGACGCGCGACGTAGCCCGCCTTGCCTTCGTCCTTGAGGCGCTCGGTCATCGGCAGGTCGAGCTCGCTGATCGAGTTGCCCATCTCCACCAGGAAGTAATCGCCCTGGTTGTGACAAGCGCCGCGCGGCGAGGTGGCGTAGACGATGGCCATGCCGGTCATGGCGCGAGGGTCGTGCATCGGCACCTCGAGGTTATTGACCTGCACCGCCAGTTCCGCAACGCCGAAATGCGCGGCCAATCCCTTCGCGCCCAGGGCCAGCAGCGCGCCGAATCCCTCACGGTGGGCCATCTGGTCGAGCAGCGTGAAGCAGGGTGTGGCGTCTCCCCAGCGCAGGGTGAGGCCTCCAGTATCCGCCGTCGAGAGGATGCCGCGGTCGAACAGCAGGTAGGCCAGGGCAATCGTGTTGCCGGCGCTGATCGTGTCCATCCCCAAGGCGTCGCAGTGGTTACCCAACGCGGAAATGATCGCCAGGTCGTCGACCAGGAGCTGCGACCCAAAGGAACAGATCGTTTCGTATTCCGGGCCTTTCACCTCCCCGCCGGTGGCATAAGCTCCGTCGGTGATGCTGATGACCCGCCCGCACGAGATGACGCACCCCTGGCAGGCCGAGGTGCCGGTGAGGATCGTTTCGGCCATCGTCGCGCCACCGATTTTGGCTGCGCCGTCGAACGTGCCTTGAGTCCAGTACTTTTGCGGCATCTCACCCAGCATCTGCAAGTAGTCGGCAGCACCCGACGTGCCTGTGGCGCGGAACACGTTGGAGAGATTTTCCTCGATGAGCAGCTTGTTCGCTGCGACACGCCCACGTTTGTATGTCTCGCTGTCCGCGAATTCGATCTTGCCCGTGCCGCGCACCGCCAGGGCCTTGAGGTTCTTCGATCCCATGAGAGTGCCCATGCCGGTGCGTCCGGCCGCGCGGCCGTGATCGGCAAGGATGGCGGCGAAGGGTACGCCGCGCTCTGCGGCGATCCCGATGCAGGCTACACGCGCTTGCGGCTCGTTGACCTCCGTTTTGATTCGGACCTGCGTCTCGTGGGTGTCGGTCTTTCCCCACAGGTGGGAGGCGTCGCGAATTTCGACCTGGCCGTTGTGAATCCATAGGTACACCGGCTTCGCCGCGCGGCCGGTGATGAACACGCCGTCGAAACCGGCGAAGCGCAGCTCCGGGCCCACGAACCCGCCGATGTTGGACTCGCCCCACAGCCCGGTTTGCGGTGAGCGAGCGCAAATTGAAAACCGTCCCGTGGTCGGCCCGCCGGTTCCGGTGAGCGGACCGGTCGACCACAAGAGCGGACTGGCCGGATCGAAGGGGTCGCGCGAGGCCGAGAGCGAATCCCACAGCAGGCGCACTGCCAGGCCGCTGCCGCCGATGTACTGGCGGGTGTATGCCGGGTCCACAATGCGGGTTTCGGTCTTGCCGCTGGCCAGGTCAACCACAAGCAGTCGGAAATCCATAGTGCATCTCCTTCGTGGGCCGTCGGCGATCGGTGCCCGGCTAGAAGTCGATCGATCGTCCCTCAAATACGTACTCGAAGAGCTTGCCTACTTCGACATCATCGGGGCTGCGTGTGCTGGTGACGGTGGAGCTGTCATTGCCGGTATTAGAGACAAGCAGCGCCAGTTCAGTCGCAAGATTCTCGCGCGTGACGCCGCAATCGCGCAGCGATCGCGGCTGGTCGAGACGAACCTGCAAGTCGCGGATGGCAGCGGCCAGCGCCGCAGCCGCCTGGGCTTCATCCTTGGCTGGCAGGCCCAGCCCGGACGCCAGCAGTCCATAGCGCGTGCGGCTCGTGTCGCCGCGGGCACAGAACTCGATCACGTAGGGTAGGCACAGGCTCACCCCTCGGCCGTGGGGAATATGGAAGACCGCCCCCAGCGAGTGCCCCATCCCGTGGGCGAGGGAGGCCATCGAGTTGCCAAACCCCAGGCCGGCGATGGAGGCCGCGTTGTGCATGCGCAAGCGTGCCTCGGCATCGTGTCCGTCCTTGTAGGCGCGCGGCAGGAACTCGAACACCATCTGCGCTGCTCGCAGGCACAGACCGTCGGTGAAGTCGTTGTGGTAGACGCAGGTGTATCCCTCGACCGCATGGGTCAGCGCGTCCATGCCCGTGTCGGCGGTGATGCGCGGGGGCAAGTCCATGACGAACGAAGGATCAACAATCGCGATGTCGGGCACCGCCTCGCGGGTGCCCAGGCCCAGTTTGCGCCGCTCGCCGCGATTGGTGAGCACAACGATCCAGGTCGACTCCGAGCCGGTGCCGCTTGTGGTGGGGATGGCCACCAGGCGCGCCTTCCGTCGCAAGTGGAAGTTCTCGATGGGATTGATGCCCTCTGGATCGACATCGGGCCTTTCGTACAAGATCCACATCGCCTTGGCGGCGTCGATGCACGAGCCTCCGCCCAGAGCGACGATCCAATCCGGTCCGAACTGGGTCATCTCGGCGGCGCCGGCGCGGACCGTTTCCAGTGACGGATCGGGTTCGACGCGGTCGAACACGGCCACCTGGAGCCCGGCCGACTCGAGGACTTTGCGGACTCGGTCGGCATGGCCCAGTTTGACGAGGACCGCATCGGTGATGATATGAGCGCGTTTCCCTTCCAGCTGTTCGAGGTGATTGAGCGCCTCTTCGCCGTGCACGATCTCCGGGCTCTTAAAGAACCACATAGCCTGTCCCTCCCGAGGGGCTGGATGGCGGGTCGATGTGTGGGCGTGGCCCACATTCTGGGAGAAGGGGCCGCGCCGGCCGGCCCCGTTCGCTCTCCGCGGCTAGACGGTCCACTCGGTGGGGACCCGCGTGCAGGCCTCGACCAGCTCCTTGGAGGCCTTGACGCTCTTCATGACCATGGCCATATTGCCCTTCAGTTTGAGCTGCCCGGTCATCATGCCCTGGATCGGGTCGAGTTGCTTATTGATCACTTTCTTCCAGTTGGCGAGAGGCGCTGTAATGCGGAAGGCCGGAGTCTTGGACGCCTCATCTTTCACGAGGAACGCCTCGCGGCACTTGCCGTGCCACAGGTCCATGTAAAGGACCGAAATCTGCCCGCCGCCCATGTCGGCGGTGAAGTAGAAATCGCCCTCCCAGGTCTTGGCGGCTTCTTCGTAGGCCGGGCTGCGATTGAGTTCCTCCATCAACGCTTTGACCCATTCATCGCTCGGGAACTTGAATGCCATGACGGCCTCCTTGGGGATCGGTTGCGTAGTGGGGCAATGGATCGCGGGTTCTCGCAGCGGTGGCGCTCAGGTTGTGATGCCGACCGCCTTGGCGCAGCGAACGAAATCGAGCACGACCGGAACGTTGCGCATCATGTAGATCATGTCGCCGTCCACCATTAGTTTGCGTGTGAACATGGCCTGCATTGGGTCGATGTCGCCCCCGAGGATCTTCAGGAAGTTGGCCAGAGGTGCACGCAGCTTGAACTTGGCCTTGGGCAAATCGCCCGTCTTCAGCACACGCGAGCTGCGGCACTTGCCATGCCACAAATCCAAGTAGAACTGGACGCTTCCCCCACCGGCGGGATCGCCGGCATCGGGCTGGATGTCGAAGATAAGATCACCTTCCCAGTTCTTGGCGATGTCGGCGTAACGGGTGTCGCTGTTGAGGATTGCATCAAATGCTTTGAGCCATTCGGCGCTAGGAAAGGGATGAGCCATGGCGACCTCCGGCCGTGATGGATCGAGGTGGGCGGGGTGATCAACAAGCCGCTGCCGGCCCCTCTAAGTGGCACGGGCAGCAGACGATTGCACAACGCCGTCGCGAGTGGGATGGGCGGACCTGTTCGGATACCAGTCTATAGCAACGAGCGTGGCCGCGCAATAGCGCGCGACGCTCAAACCGAGCAATTATCCGTAACCTGATCACAATTGGGTTCTTATCTCGAGGAATCTTGGAATCCTGTTGACTCGTGATCTGTCTTCGTGCTAGACTGAAATGACCAACCAAACGGTCGGTAGGGAGAGGCGGATGCAAAGGGAAGAGATTCTCGCGGCCGCCGCGCAGATATTCCGCGATAAGGGCTACCACGCTACCTCGATGCAGGACATCGCCGAGGCGGTCCATCTGCAAAAGGGCAGCCTCTACCACCACATACGCAGCAAGGAAGAAATCCTCGCCTCGCTCCTCGACCGCGCCCTGGACCTGCTCATCCTCAGCATGCAAGAAGTCATGGCCTCACCGCTCTCGGTGGAGGAGAAACTACGTTCCGCCATGCGCATGTACGCCGATAACATCGCCGTCCACAGCGACCTGGCGGCCGTGCTGTTGCTCGAGTATCGCAATCTCTCGCCTCGCCTGCGCGCGCGCCACATGGGCCGCCGCGATCGGTTCGAGGCGCTGTGGCGTGAACTCATTCGCCAGGGGATGCAGCAGGGCGTCTTCCGCACCTCCGACGAAAAACTCGTGGCGCTGGCCATCCTGGGCGTACAAAACTGGATGCTCACCTGGTACCGCGCCGAGGGGCCGCTCTCAGCCGCCGAACTATCCAACCGCTTTGCTGATCTCTTTCTGAATGGTCTGCTGACACATGCAGCCAGTCATTGAACGGTTCGACCCGGCCGAAGGGATCCGCCTGTATCGGTTTGGAGTCCGCGCCTTCCCCGGTCTTGAATCCAAGGTGCATCTCGTTCTCACGCCAGCGCTTTCGGTGCTGGTGGACACCGGCTCCGGATTCGGCGAAAGCGACGATGACCTGGAGGCAGGCTTAGAGCTCATCGCCTCGCAATTCGGAGAGGCGTGCCGTCCGCAGCAACTCACGCATATTCTGGTCAGCCACGGACACATCGATCATTTTGGCGGTATCTCGCACCTGAGAGAGAAATGCTCGGCGCACGTTGTCCTTCACGAGCTCGATTTGCCGGTTGTGACTCGCTATGCCGAGCGCCTGGAGATCACCGCCACCAAGCTAGAGGTGTTTCTCGAACGAGCCGGGGTCAAACCCGAAACCTCCGCCGGGCTGCTCGAGATGTATCGCATGACCAAGGCTCTGGTGCGCGGCGCGGCGGTGGATACGGTGGTGGAGGGCGGCCAAGGCGACCTCGGCCCGCTGCACCTCACGCACTACCCCGGACACTGCCCGGGCCTCATGACCGTGCGCGTTGGCGACATCGTGCTGACCTCCGACCTTGTCCTGCCGCGCACCTCACCCCACCAATCGCCGGAGGAACTCGCGCCGTACACCGGGCTCGATCACTATCTCGCCTCCCTGCACCGGCTGCGCCGCGAACCCGCGCCGCGCCTGGCCTTGGGCGGGCACGAGGAGCCGATGCCCGACGTGCGTGCGCGGATCACGGAAATCGAGCAACTGCATGCGCAGCGGCTGGCCCAGGTGGTCGAGTTCCTCGAACAGGAACACACCCTGAACGAGATCTCATTCGAACTCTTCGGACCCGTGCACGGCTACCACGTGTTGCTCGCATTGGAGGAGGCGGGCGCGCATACTGAGTTTCTGCTCCAGCGCGGATACGTTGACGTGATCAACGCCGGCGCGCTGGGCGAGAGCATAAGTGGGGCGGCGCGCTACCGGCGTTCGCCCACGCGAAGGTGGAGCGGGCTTCCAACTTCGCCCGAGCAGTAGGCCGACAGCCATCACCTGGCAGGCGTGACAAGGAGGCACTATGTACTCTTTCGAGCCGAGTGAAGAACAACGCATGCTCATCGACGCCATTCACAAGTTCGCCGCCAAGGATCTGCGCGAGGCGGCGCACGAGGCCGATGAGTCTGGCGCCTTCTCCGAGGCGCTGATTGGCAAGGGCTGGGAACTGGGTGTGGTGCAGGCCAGCATTCCGGAGAACCTGGGCGGGTTTGGTGAGCATTCCGCCGTGACGGGTGTGCTGGCGGGCGAGGAACTGGCCTGGGGCGACCTGGCCGGGGCTATGCACATCCTTGCCCCAGGGCTTCTGGCGTTCCCCGTGCTTGCGGCGGGCACCGACGAACAGAAGCAAAAGATCCTGCCGCCGCTGCTCGAGGGCGCTTATCGCGCGGCGACCGCCGCTTGGGTGGAACCCTTCTTCGATTTTGACCCGAGCGAACTGCGCACGACCGCCCGTAAGAAGGGTGACGCGTACATCCTCGACGGGCACAAGTGCTTTGTGCCCCTGGCCGATCGCGCAGAGCACCTGCTCGTGTTTGCCGCCTTCGATGGCCGCACCCAGGCCTTCATCGTGCCCCGCACCACCGCCGGCGTGACGGTGCTCGAGCGCGAAGGCAACCTCGGCCTGCGCGCCTTGCCAACCTTCGAGGTGAAGTTCGAAGGCTGCCCGTTGCCCGCCGCCGCGCGCCTAGGAGGTGAAGCCGGATTCGACCCGCTGCTCTTGCTCAACGTCACGCGCGTCGCTCTGGCGGGAATGGCCGTCGGGATGAGCCGAGCGGCGTTTGAATATGCTCTCGCCTATGCCAAGGACCGGGTGCAGTTTGGCGTGCCGATTGCCCAGAAGCAGGCGGTAGCCTTCATGCTGGCCGAGATGGCCACCGAGATCGACGCCACCCGCATGCTAGTCTGGGAGGCCGCCTGGACCCTCGACAAGGGTCTGGAGGCCACGCACGCCGCCGCGCTGGCGAAGACCGGCGCCGACGATATGACCATGATGGTCACCGACCGTGCGGTGCAGATCCTGGGCGGGCACGGTTACATCCGCGAACATCCGGTGGAGCTGTGGATGCGCAACGGTCGCGGCTTCCCGATGTTCACCGGGTTGGCGATGGTCTGAGAGCAGCTCAGCGCGCTTGCGCTGAAGGAGAGGATGCCATGATCGATTTCGAAATGCCTTCCCCGATTGCCAAGCAGCGAGTCATGCTGCAGACTGTGGCCGAGAACATGATGCGGCCGGTTTCGCGCCACATGGATGAGCACGAGCACGAGATCCCTTGGGATTACATCAACTTCATGCACGGAGCGATGCGCGCCACCTCGGCCGGATCGCTGGCCCCGCAGGAGAAGAAGCGCGAGGGGCCGCGCCTGGGCTACCAGATCCTGGCGAACATGATCGAGACCCTCTCCTGGGGTGACGCCGGGCTGTATCTGTGCACCCCGGGCGGCGGGCTGGGTGCCGCCGCGGTCGAGGCCACCGGCACGCCGGAACAAAAGGAACGCTTCCTCAAGCGCTTCCAAGAGGAGCTGCCGGTGCTTGGGTGCATGGCGATGACCGAGCCGCAAGCCGGGTCGGACACCTCGTCCATTCGTACCACGGCGGTGCGGGACGGCGACTTCTGGGTGCTCAACGGCGAAAAGATCTTCGTCACGGCGGGCCAGAAATCGCTGGTGGAGACTAAAGGTTTCGTCGTGGTGTGGGCCACCATCGATCCCTCGTCCGGGCGCGCGGGCATGCGCCCGTTCGTAGTTGAAGCGGGTACGCCGGGCGTGACCGTCACCAAACTCGAGCACAAGCTGGGCATCCGCGCCTCCGACACGGCCTCGGTCGTGCTGCAGGATTGCCGCATTCCATTCGGCAACATCCTGGGCAGCGCTGAAGTGGCTAAAGAAAAGTCCACCGAGACCGGCTTCAAGGGCGCCATGGCCACCTTCGACGCCACCCGGCCGCTGGTTTCGGCCTCGGCCATGGGCATTGCCCGAGCCACGGTCGAATTGGTAAAGGAGTTGCTGGCGCAGCAGGGCATAACCATCCGCTACCATCTGCCACGCCAGAAGCTGACCCATATCGAGCGCGAGGTAATCGATATGGAAGTCATGCTGCGCAGCGCCTGGCTGCTGGTGCTCAAGGCGGTGTGGATGGCCGACCAGCGCCTGCCCAACTCGTCGGAAGCCTCCATGTCGAAGGTCAAAGCCGGCGACGCGGTCACCAAGATCACCCAGCGCGCGGTGGAACTCTTGGGACCGGTCGCTTACTCACGCAAGCTGCTGCTCGAGAAGTGGTTCCGCGACGCCAAGATCAACGACATCTTCGAGGGAACCGGGCAGATCAACCGCCTGGTTGTCGCGCGGCGTATCCTGGGATATAGCAGCCGCGAGTTGCGCTAAGGGCGGGGCGCGGGCTTGCCCGCGCCTGCGCCATGCCCCCCATAGGGAGGGAGCAATGACCTATACCATTCGTCACGCGGCCGTCATCGGGGCCGGCACGATGGGCGCAGGACTGGCCGCTCACCTGGCAGGTGCCGGGGTCACGGTCACTCTGCTCGATATCGTGCCGCCGAAGCTCACCCCCGAGGAAGAGAAGAAGGGCCTGACCCTGAAGGACTCGCAAGTGCGCGATCGCTTCGCGCGCACCGGGCTCGACCGGGCGCTTCAGTCGCGCCCCGCCAGCTTCTACATTCCCGATTTGGCAAACCGCATCCGTGTCGGGAACCTCGAGGACGATTTCGACCTGCTCAAGGAGGCGGACTGGATCCTGGAGGCCATCGTCGAGGATCTGAAGATCAAACAGGCTCTGATGGCCCGCCTGGAGACGGTGCGCAAACCGAAGACCATCGTCAGCACGAACACCTCCGGCATCCCGGTTTCGCAGATTGCCCAGGGTCGCTCGGAGGCGTTCCGGCGGCACTTCCTCGGCACGCACTTCTTCAACCCGCCGCGCTATCTGCCGCTCTTGGAGATCATCCCCACCGGTGACACGGCCTCGGAAGTGATCGAGTTCATGCGCGCCTACGGGACCCGCGCGCTGGGGAAGGGCGTGGTGATCGCGAAGGATACGCCCAACTTCATCGCCAACCGCGTCGGGACGATCGGCGGCATCTTCCTCATCGATTACGCATTGCGCCATGGTTACACCATCGATGAGGTCGACGCACTCACCGGCCCGCTGGTGGGCCACCCCAAGACGGGCACCTTCCGCCTGTTCGATCTGGTAGGCATCGACGTGCTGTATCACGTCCTGCGCAATCTGTACCCGGCCGTACCCAATGATGAACAGCGCGATTTGATGGTCTCCCCGCTGGTGATGGACCTCTTTAAGAAGATGGTCGACAATAACTGGCTGGGCGGGAAGACCAACCAGGGCTTCTACAAAGAGGTGCGCGTCGAAGGCAAGAAGGACTTCTGGACCCTCAACCTCAAGACGATGGATTACGAGGCGTCCAGCAAGCCACGTTTCGAATCGGTCGGCAAAGCCCGCGAGATCCAACCCCTGGGCGAGCGCCTCAAAGCGCTGTTGGCTGAGAACGACCGCGCGGCCGAGCTGCTGCGCCAGGTGACCTACCATGGGCTGGCCTACGCCTCCCACCGCATCCCGGAGATTGCGGACGACTTGATGGCCGTCGACCTGGCCCTCAAGTGGGGTTTCATGCATGAGGCCGGCCCCTTCGAAACCTGGGATGCGCTGGGCGTGGCCGAGACGGTGGAGAAAATGGAAGCGGCGGGCCACAAGCCGGCGCCGTGGGTGCGCGAGATGCTGGCCGCCGGCTGCCCCACTTTCTATCAGTCGGAGGCGGGTGAAGCGGTCGCCGTCTATAGCCTCGCCAAGCGAGGCTACCAGCGCATTGCTGCGGACCCAGGCCTCCTGCGCCTGGCGCCGCGCAAGAAGGGCGGGGGCGTGATCGAAGAGAACGCCGGGGCCTCGCTGGTGGATATCGGCGACGGCGTGGCCTGTCTGGAATTCCATACCAAGATGAATGCGCTGGACACCGACATCTGGGATCTGATGCAGCGCACGCTCGACCGCCTGGATGCGGGCGAATTCGAAGGTCTGGTCATCGGTAATGAAGGCGACAACTTCTGCGCGGGGGCCAACATCTTCCTGGTGGCGGTCGGGGCGCAGAACAAGGAATGGGAGCAGCTGGAGAAGGCCATCCGCGGCTTCCAGCTGATCAATCAACGCATTCGCTACTCGACGCGGCCAGTCGCCGTGGCCGTGGCCGGCATGGCACTGGGCGGTGGCTGCGAGATGACGATGGCCTGTCCGAACGCGCTGGCGGCGGCCGAGAGTTATATCGGTCTGGTGGAGGTGGGCGTCGGGCTCATCCCGGCCGGCGGCGGCTGCAAGGAAATGGTGCGGCGCATCCTTTCGCCCGCCATGCGCACCAAGGGCTCCGATCCGCTGGTTTCGCTGCAGCGCATCTTCGAAATGGTCGGCCAGGCCAAGGTGGCGACGAGCGCCGAGGAGGCCCGCGCCTTCGGGTTCCTCTCGCCGGGCGATCGCATGGTGATGAATCGATCGCACCTGCTGGCCGAAGCCAAGCGCGAGGTGCTCTATCGTGCGCTGGAAGGCTACCGGCCGCCCGTCCCGCTCAAGTTGTACGCGGCGGGGCGCGACTCGCTCTCGGGCATGCAGGTGGGCGTGTTCATGTTCAAGGAGAGCGGGTTCATCAGTGAACACGACGCGCTCATCGGAAACCACCTGGCCAACATCCTGTGCGGCGGGCCGCTCAGCCAGCCGGCCTGGGTGGATGAGCAGTACTTCCTCGACCTGGAATGCGAGGCCTTCCTCTCGCTGTGCGGGGAAGCCAAGACCCAGGAGCGCATCTGGCACATGCTGAAAACGGGCAAGCCGCTGCGCAACTAGCAAATTCCCTGCCGTCTGGAGGCTGCCGGCGCAGGCCGACGGCTCCGGCGGAGGGTGGAGGTGAGCGATGCCTGCAACGAAAGGAAGTGCCGCAACCCCCAAGCGCGCGACGCGCGCACCCGCGGCGACAGCGCGCAAAGCTGCACCGCGCGCAAGCGGCCCGGCCGTGCGAGTCTCGGGCGCGGGGGGACGCGAGGCGGTCATCGTGGCCGCCGTGCGCACGGCCGTGGGGCGCGCCGGGCGCGGCTCGCTGCGCAGCGTGCGGCCGGACGAAATGGCGGCCGCGGTCATCCGTGAAGCGCTGCGACGAGCAGCGCCGCTGGATCCCTTGGAGATCGATGATGTGCTCATTGGCTGCGCCTTCCCGGAAGGCGAACAGGGCCTGAATATCGGGCGGCTGGCCGCACTCCGGGCGGGGCTGCCCATCGAAGTCCCGGGCGCCACGGTCAACCGCTTCTGCTCCTCAGGGATGCAGACGATTGCCATGGGCGCGCAGGCCATTCTCTCGGGACTGGCGGAGGTGGTCATCGCCGGCGGATGCGAATCGATGTCGATGGTGCCGATGACCGGCAACAAGTTCAGCCCCAACCCCGAATTCGCGGCCGAGTGGCCCGGGGTCTACCTCAACATGGGCCTCACCGCCGAACGTGTCTCGAAGGAGTACAAGATCTCGCGAGAAGATCAGGACGGCATGGCGCTGCGCAGCCACCAGCGCGCGGCGGCGGCACAGGATGCCGGCCGCTTCGTCGAGGAGATCATCCCGCTCAAGGTGAACCTGGTCGAAGTGGGCGAGGACGGCAAGCGCAGTGAGCGCAGCTTCACCTTCGAAGCCGACGAGGGCCCGCGTCGCGATACGACGCTGGAGGCGCTGGGCAAGCTCAAGCCGGCTTTCCTGCAGGGGGGGACGGTCACCGCAGGCAACTCGTCGCAGATGTCGGACGGAGCTGCGGCGGTGGTGGTGATGGAAGCCCGCAAAGCCAAGGCGCTGGGTCTCGAACCGCTGGCGCGCTTCGTATCATTCGCCGTGCGGGGGGTGCCGCCCGAATTGATGGGCATCGGACCGATCGCGGCCGTGCCCCTGGCGCTCAAGAAGGCCGGCTTGAAGATCGCCGACATCGACGTGATCGAGCTCAACGAAGCATTCGCCGCGCAAGGTTTGGCGGTCATACGCACGCTGGGCATGGATCCGCAGAAAGCCAACCCCAATGGCGGCGCGATCGCCTTGGGCCACCCGCTGGGCTGCACGGGCGCCAAGCTGACCACGCAGATCGTGTACGAAATGAAGCGGCGCAAGCTGCGCTACGGGCTGGTGACGATGTGTATCGGCGGCGGAATGGGCGCGGCGGGCGTGTTTGAAAACCTGACCCTCTAGTGCAGGCTTACATTACAAGGAGGCAGCATGGCAGACCTAACCGCGAAACAGATCATCGAAGGCATGGCAGCCAACTTCCTGCCGGACAAGGCCACCGGCGTTGCGGCCGTGGTGCAGTTGAATCTGACCGGCGCGGGCGGCGGCAACTACAACCTGACCCTCGGCGACGGCAAGTGCACGATGGCTGAAGGCACGGCGCCCACGCCGCGCCTGACCCTGACCTCGAGCGTCGAGGACTTCGCCGGCATTGTCACCGGCAAGCTGGACGGCATGGCCGCCTTTTCGCAAGGCAAGCTCAAGCTGGCGGGCGATCTCGGGCTCTCGATGAAGTTGATGAGCTTCTTCAAGCGCCCGTGAGACCTCCTTGGGAGAGGGGGTTCGCGCACCCGGCCGCAAGGCCGGGTGCTGCGTTTTCGGTCGCCCGCGGCAATCGGCTGCGCCCAACCTCGCGATACAATCGTGGTTATGGACGTCCAACCCACACCGCCTTCCCTTCGTGCCGGAGTCGTGGCTTTGCTCGGCCGGCCCAACGTGGGCAAATCCACGTTGCTCAACCACCTTCTCGGGCAGAAGATCGCTGCGGTCTCACCCCGGCTGCAGACCACCCGCAGGCGCCAGCGCGGCATCCTCAGCTTGCCGGAAGGCCAAATCGTCTTCGTGGATACGCCCGGCGTGCACCAGCCGCGCACCCGGCTGGGCGAAGGTATGGTGCGTGCCGCCCGCCAGGCGCTCGCCGGAGCGGATGCGCTGCTGGTGGTGGCCGAGGCTGTCCACCCGCCGGGCGAGGAGGACCGTCTGGTTTCGGCCTGGGTCGGGGAGAGCGGGCCGGACAAACGGGTCGTGCTGGCACTCAACAAGATCGATTTGGTGCCTAACGCGGCGCGCGAGGCCTCACGCCAGGCCTATCAGGCATTGTTCCCCATGGCGGTCATTCAGGCGACCTCGGCGGCCACTGGCGAGGGATGCCCTGATCTCGTGCGCGTGCTGCTTGCGGCGTTGCCGGAGGGCGCGCCGCTCTATGCCGAGGACGACCTCACCGACCTGAGCGAACGGGATATTGCCGCGGAGCTCATCCGCGAGGCGGCGCTCCTGCACCTGCGCGAGGAAGTTCCGCACGGCGTGGCCGTGCGCATTGACGAGTACAACGAACGCCCGGATGGCTCGGCCTACATCGAGGCGACCATCGTGGTGGAGAAAGAATCGCACAAGGGAATCGTGATCGGGCGGCGCGGGGGGATGCTGCGCGCTCTCGGCACCACGGCGCGCGGGGAGATCGAATCGATGAGCGGGCGGCGGGTCTTCCTGCGGCTGCGGGTCAAGGTGCAGCCGGGCTGGCGCGACGACGAACGGGCACTGCGCGGTTTGGGTTACGACGTGCGCGGGTGAGCTTCGGCCGGCGGGGGTCAGGGGTGGGGTTCGGCCTCGAGCATGAGCGTGAAAGGACCGTCGTTCTCCAACTCCACGGCCATGTGCGCCCCGAACTGGCCAAGCTGAGTGGGGATGCCTCGCGCGGCCAAGACCTCGGCGAATCGGCGAACAAGCGGCTCGGCCGCCTCTGGCGCGGCCGCCCGGGTGAATGACGGCCGCCGGCCCTTGCGCGTATCGGCGTAAAGCGTGAATTGGGATACGACCAACGCCTGTGCACCCACCTCGCCTGCCGCAAGATTTGTCTTTCCCTGCGAGTCCTCAAACAAGCGGAGTTCGGCGCACTTCTCGGCCAGCGCGGAGGCCTCGGCCTGACTGTCGCCCTGTCCAACCCCCACCAGGATGAGCATCCCACCCTGGATGGCCGCCAGGGTTGTGCCATCCACCGACACGCGGGCGTAACGGACGCGCTGCAGAACAACACGCATGAGGGTTTGCCGCCTAGGGCAGCCCGAGGGCCTCGTGCACTTCGCGCATCGTCTCGTCGGCGATGCGCCGCGCGCGCTCGGCGCCGTCGCCCAGCACATCCCACACATGCTGCGGATTGCTGGCCAACGCGGCACGGCGCTCGCGGAACGGGGCCAGATGCTGGTTGATGCCCTCCGCCAGGCGCCGCTTGCAGTCGACGCAGCCCAGTGCGGCACTGCGGCAGTCGCGTTCAATCTCGTCCACTTCTGCGGCTGGCGTGAAGGTGTGGTGCAGCGCAAACACATTGCACACCTCGGGGCGGCCGGGAATGTGCCGGTGCGTTCGCTGCGGGTCGGTGACCATAGTCATCACCCGGCGCACGGTCTCCTCGGCAGTGAGCGCCAGTTCGATGTGATTGTCCAGGCTCTTGCTCATCTTCTGCTGGCCATCGGTGCCGAGCACCTTGGGGTAGTCGGTGGTCTTCATCTGCGGCTCGACAAGCACCGCTTTGCCAACGCGGTAGTTGAACGAGCGGATCACCTCGCGCGCGAATTCGAGATGGCTTTCCTGGTCGATACCGACCGGGACCACGTCCGACTTGTAGAGGGCAATATCGGCGGTCATCAAAACCGGGTAGCCCACCAGACCATAGTTGATGTTGTGGGGATGCATGCGTGCTTTCTCTTTGAAGGTGGGCAGGTCGGTGAGCTTCCCCAGCGGCGTGAACATCGAGAGGATAGTGTGCAATTCGGTGACCTGAGGCACGTGGCTCTGGACGAAAACGATTGTCTCCTCCGGACGAATGCCGGCCGCCAGCCAGTCCAATACCATTTCGGCGGTGTTGGCGCGCAATTCGCCGAACTGGTCGAGCGTGGTGAGCGCGTGCAGGTCGACGATGCAGTAGACGCAGTGATACTCGTCCTGCAAGGCGACGTAATTGCGGATGGCGCCCAGGTAGTTCCCCAGGTGCTGGCGGCCGGTGGGCCGGGCGCCAGAAAAGACACGACCCTTCTTGGTCACTTGAGCCTCGCGATGTGAGAGGTGGCGGCGCGCAGGCTGCCGGTCAGCGGCGCTTGATCCGCCGGGCGACAAGCTTCTCTATTTCACCGGGTTCGGCGTGACGCCCGGTGCGCATCTTCGAGTAGAGTAGCTCGCCCTCCACGCTGACTTCAAACCGACCGCCATCGGATGGGACCAGGCGCACGCTGGCCAGATCGGCTTCGAAGTTCTTGAGCAATTCCACCGTCAGACTGACGGCGCGGTCGGTGTAGTGTCAAACGGCGCAGTAGACGATCTCAACGTTGACCATGGTCAGCTCCGAGACACAGACTGACCGCGAGTATATCACGCAGGGGTATGGCAATCGCGCGGCCGAACCAACCCGACCGAGGGGGGGATCACGATACGGATCGGCGCGCCAAGGCGGGCGGTGCACGGGATATCGTCACGTGGTCAAACCCAGATACCCTCATTCGATGCGTCGCAGCCGTATCCGCAGGTTGGGCATCGGAACCGGGCGCGCACCGCAAAAGGCCCCTGCCGGATGGTGATCGGCAGGGGCCTTTACATGCTGGGCGGCCCATTTGGGGTGCCGCAGGGCGGAATGCGCTCTGCTCAGGGGCGAGCCGTGCTATTCCTCGCCCAGTAGCGGGAAGAACAACTGCGGCTTGCGGCGCTCCACGACTGATTCCCCCACCTGAGCCAGTCGCAGCAGCACGTGCTCTTGCCACGGGCGGCCGATGGCCTGGAACCCGATCGGCATGCCTTGGCTGTCGTAGCCGGCCGGGAAGGATATTGCCGGAAGGCCGGTGAAGTTCGCCACCGGCGCGAAGCGCAAGATCTGGAGCAGCGTCGTCATGTCCGAGTCCCCATCCGGCAGAGCATCGGCGGGAATCTTCGGGGCGACGCAGGCGGTGGTCGGCGTAACGATCGCATCCACGTGCTCGAGGGCCGTCATGAAGTTGGCCGTGACGCGCGTGCGTGCGCGCAGCGCCTGCACGTAATCGCGTGCGGTGAAGGAGCGTGTCAAGGTGAGGGTGGTGCGCGTGTCGTAGCTGTATTCCTTCCAGTGCTTCGGCCAGTAGCGTTCCTGGGCGGTAGCCATCTCGGAGGTGATGCTGACAATGTGGCCGACACGCCCCGCCTCGAGTTCGGGGATAACGACCTCCACCACCCGGGCACCGCGGGCCGTCAGCGCCTCGAGCATTTCCTTGCAGGCAGCCACCACCGAGGGCGTCGCGTGTTCAAACCATGGCCAGTAGACGCCCAGGCGGATGCCGCGCAGGTCTCGCCGTTCGAGCCCCTCGAGCGAAAGGTGAGGCTGCGCGAGCGTATTGGGGTCGCGCGGGTCGGGGCCCGCCGTCAGCAGGTATAGCAAAGCCACATCGGCCGTGCAGGCGCCGATCGGGCCGAGCTGATCATTGCTCCACGTGAGAGGCGCCGACCCAAAGGAACTGGTGCGGCCAAAGGTCGTTTTCAAGCCGACCAAACCGCAGAAGGCGGCCGGGATGCGGATCGAACCGCCGCCATCTGCGCCCAGCGCGGCCGGACATAGGCCCGCCGCGATCGCCGAGGCCGGCCCGCTCGAGGAGCCGCCCGTGTAATGACCCAGGTTGTACGGGTTGCGTGCCGTCCCGTTGTGCGGGTTGTGGCCCGTGACGCCGATGCCGATCTCATGCATGTTAGCCTTGCCGATGAGCAGCGCCCCGGCCGCGCGCAGGCGCGCGGCGATGGTCGCATCTTCGTTGGCCGGGCCGGTGCCCATGAAGCGCGTGCCCACCTTGGTGGGGTAGGGCATAAGGTCCATCTCATCCTTGACCGCGATCGGCACGCCGTCCAGGACGCTCAGCGGACGGCCGCGCTTGTGGCGCAGGGCCGAGGCATTGGCCTGGGTCAGGATGTCGTCGCGGTTGTAGGCGATCATGGCTCGCAGCGGGGGTTCCTGGGCGTTGCTGCGGTGCATGGCATCCAGGACGCGCTCGGCCACTTCCAGGGGGGTGCTCGATTTGGTGCGGTAGGCCTTTGCGTAATCCGCCACCGAGGGGAAGCGCCAGCCGGAGGCTTTGGGTGCCAGGTGCGCCAAAGGCCTCTCACCCAGGTCGCGGGTGGCGGTTTTGCGGGGCTGTTGCTTGGGGTCCACGGAGAATCGCGGAAGGAACGTGGGCGGCTCGTCAAACCGCATGGCGCGCAAAGAGGTGATGCCCGCCTGCTTGAGCAGATTGCCCAGCAGCAGCCAGCGGGTGGCCGGGCTTTCGATAAGGAAAATGAACAAGCGCAATGCGATGCCTGCGAATCTCGGCAGTCGGATTGACTTCAGGTCGTACGTCGACCGGTCGTCCATGCAAGCCTCCTTGGAATGCTGCTCAGCGTCCACTTCGGCGAATGCGAGCCCATTCCGCGCGGGAGCGGGTCGCCTTCCCCAGACCCGCCACGGAGAACTCAAAGGATTGTACATGCGAATCGACCGGCAGGTAGAGACGTGCCATGAACAGGCCGCCGCCGGGAGATTGGGAACGCTGTCGATGATGGAGGCGTGCCTGCGCATGCGTGATAGCTTGCTGCGCGGCGGCGACAACCGGGGGTCTTCTATCTTCACCCCTCCCAGCCAAACGCGTTATGATTCCCGGCGCCCCAAGCATGCGAGCAGACTGGGCGTGTACCTCCCCGGATCGCATTTCGGCCGGTTCATTCGTGTGATCCATGTCGGCCGCTCCCGCTCCGCGGAGGTTCTGCCTGTCGGCATCTACCGGCAGGCGCATCCGCATGAACCGCCTCGTCGAGCAAAAGCCGAATGCATGCTTGATTATGGCGATTGACCCCGGGGTGACCTTGCCCGTCTTCCTCGACGGGTTGACCGACAGCGGCGCGCGTGCGAGAGGCTGTGGAGGGGCGGGGCTCGCCGAGCGCGCGCAGGGCTGACGCTGTACCGGTGGCCTTGTGGATACCACCCTCGGACCGCCTCACCGAACGCTTCGTAGAGGAAAGGAATCGCGCAGGAATATGGAAGAACGGCTGAGATCGGTCGAGTACTTCTTGCTGGATATGGACGGCACCTTCAACCTGGGCGACCGGTTGCTGCCCGGGTCGCTGCGCTTCGTGGAGGCCCTCAAGAAACAGAGCAAGGGCTATCTCTTCCTGACGAACAACTCTTCCCGCGTGGCGGGCGACTATGCCGCCAAGATGAGCCGTCTGGGCCTGCCCACGACAGAGCGCGAGGTGTTTACCTCCGGCGAGGCGACGGCCCGCTACCTGCTCGAGAAGGGAACAGCGCGCAGGCTTTTCGTCGTGGGCACGCCAGCTCTGCAGGAGGAATTCCGACGCTACGGGTTCGAGCCGGCGGCCGAGCGCCCGCAGCAGATCGTGCTGGGATTCGATACGACGCTGACCTACGAGAAGCTGTGGCGGCTGTGCGACCTGGTGCGGGAGGGCCTGCCCTACCTGGCCACCCACCCGGATTTCAACTGCCCCACGGAACATGGCTACATGCCCGACACCGGAGCAATGATTGCTTTTGTACGCGCCTCCACTGGGCGCGAGCCGGACCTGGTGATCGGCAAACCGAATCGGACAATCGTCGACATGGCAGCACGTAAACTCGGCGTGCCGATAGAACGCATGGCCATGGTCGGGGACCGGCTGTATACCGACATTGCCCTCGGTCAAACTAGTGGAATCACCACCGTGCTTGTTTTGAGCGGCGAGGCCACCCGTTCGGACCTTGATCGTTCCTCTTTCCGGCCGGACCATGTCTTCGAAGATCTGGGAGGTCTCGCCGATTGGCTCGAGCGCAATGGGAGACCGCTCCCAGCCACCTCCCACCCGCGCGGCGAGTAGGCCGCAAGCCTCTATCTCGATCCGGCCGACGGGTAGCGCTTCGGGGATTGCGTGATCGAGCCAGCAAGAAACCCGCAACGTCAGGTCGCAACTCATGCGCCGGCGATTCAAAATCGGTGATGCAATGCTCTTCTGTGGATAGGACCGTGCGTCTTTGTGGCGCGAGGTGTGGGCAAGGGACGAGGCGTTGGCTGAGACCGATTGATGAAAGCGAAGGGGCTGCCTTTATTTGGCAGCCCCTGTTTGTTCGGTCATAAAGAGCCGTCGCGGTGGCCCGCGTCCCGGCGGGACTTCAACTGTGCGCTCTGCCCAACACGGGTCTGGGGCAAGTGCCGTGCGCGCGCGGTCATCTGCAATGCGTGCTAGGCCCTCTTCCTGATCGGCCTCTCAGACTCAGGGAACCACAAAGTCGGTTGTCTTGTCTATGCAACCCCCGCCGAGGTTGTCCTGGGTGCACATCTTCAGCGTCAGCCGTGCGTTGTGCCCGTGCGGCGGGTCCGCCCCGATCGATGCGGCGACAAAGTAGACCGAGCCCGGCCCCATGGAACTGCCCTGCGGCGGGCAATCATTGGCCGTGCCCAGGTAGGGTGTGTTGTTAGTTCCCGAGTAGAGTGTGCCACTGGTGTTGAGGTCGACGATTTGAATGCGGACGGATTCGAACGCGGCGGTTCCGGTATTGCCCAGTCGGAAGGTGGCGTACTTGAGCGTCACACCACAGATGTGCAGGTTCTCAAACGAGACGGTGAAATCCAGAAGCGCGGCCGGCGGTAGGGCGGACTTAATCTCCACCCAGAAGGCGACCGAACCCGACCCGCCCAGACCGAAGACAATGCCGTCGCCGCTGCGAATCTTCCAGTATCCCTTGTAGGTCCCGGGAGGGCCGGGGGCGCGCAGCGGAACCGACACATCGACGGTCTGCCCCGTGCCGACTGTGCCGGATGTAAGTTGAGTGCTGGACGGTCCGTCCATCTGGTCGCCGTGGTCGAACACCAAAGAATACCCCGAGGTCCAGGTGCACGAGCCCGTGTTCTGCAACCGCCAGGTCTTGGTGAATGTTGCGCCAGAGGTGAATTGCGTACCATCGTCCACCGTCACATCCTTAACGAAGGCAGCGCGATTGCAGGGGACGGGCGTCGCGGTGAAGGTGGCCGTCGGCGAGGGCAGAGGCGTGAAGGTGGGAGTAGGCAATGCTGTGGCAGGCGGAGGAAGCGGCTCGGTGGCGACGATTGGCGGCGTGGTCGGCACCAGCGCCCCGACCAGGGTGAGCTGTGCCGCGACGGTCTGCACCGCCGCGGTCTGTGCCACGTCGACCTGCGCGACTGCGCCGGGGTAGTTGCAGGCGAGCTGGGCGACAAGCGCCAGAACCGCAACGCAAGCCAGGGATCTCAGCGTTCTCGGTTGTTGCACCATAGATAGTCCTCCTCCAAGGAAAGGCAAACCGGGCCCCCAATCGCTGTGCTTGTCGACGGGCAATCACGGCGGGCCCACAGCCAATCATATATCGAAACCCCGCGGGGCACCGGAAGCCCGCGGCGTGTCGTCCCGCCTGTGGCGAGCGTGATTAAGGCGGGTGGCGTTGGCGGTCTACGACGCCAATCGCGCGATGGTGACACCTTCGCCCCCTTCGGCCTCGCCCGCTTCCTGCACGGAGGATACGAGCGAGTGCGCGCGGAGTGCCTCGCGGATGGCGGTGCGCAGGCGGCCGGTCCCTTTGCCGTGAATGATACGGACAAACGGCAAGCATGACAAGAAAGCGGAATCCAAGTAGCGGTCGAGGTCGATGAGCGCCTCCTCCACCGTCATGCCGCGCAGGTTCAGTTCCATTCCCGGTGGGCGGCGTTCAGGCGCAGGGGGCGAGGGTGGGGCAGAGCGGGCGGGCGGCGAGGCCGCTGGAGCTTCGCGCAGGGCCACATCCTCTAAGTCCGCACGAACGCGCAGCGCGCCCACCATCACCTCCAGGCTTTCGCCGCTGACGGCGACCACCTTGCCCTGGATCCCGACCGAACGCAGGTGGACCATATCGCCGACCCGCGGCCGCCGCGCGGGTGCGCTTTCGAAGCGCGCTGGGGCGGGCTTGGCCTCGAGCCGCTCGTCGAGCGCCTTGGCCTGGCTTTCGATGCTTCGCAGCGTGTCGGGGCCGCCCTGGTCCACAGCCTCATGCGCACGCCGGCGCAGCCCGCGCAGTTCCTCGCGCAACGCCTGGACTTCGCGCTGGGCCTCGTCGCGCGCAGCTTCAATCAACGTCTGACGTTCATCCTCAATGCGCGCCAGCCGGTGCGAGAGTTTGGTCTCGGTTTCACTGGCTTCGCGGCGTGCAGCGGCCGCCTGCGAACGTTCGGTTCGCACGGCCTCGCGATCGCGCTGGATTTGCTCGAGCAGCCGGCTGGCCGCCATGTCCTCAGGAGAGATCATCGACCGCGCCCGATCGAGTATTTCATCGGCCAACCCAAGGCGCGAGGCGATCGCCAAGGCATTGGATTGCCCCGGAACGCCGAGAGCGATGCGGTAGGTGGGCAACAGCGTGCGCGCGTCGAACTCTACGCTGGCGTTCATCACTCCCGGCGTGGCATGAGCAAACGCCTTGAGCTCCGGGTAGTGTGTGGCGACCAGGGTCGGGATCCCGCTCGAGACCAGGCGGATGAGAATGGCGCGCGCCAGGGCCGAGCCCTCGGTGGGGTCGGTGCCGGCGCCGAGTTCATCGAGAATCACGAGCGAACGCGGCGTGGCCCGCTCAAGGATGCGGATCACCTGGGTGATGTGAGAGGAGAAGGTGGACAGCGATTGCTGAATCGACTGCTCGTCACCGATGTCGGCGAAGACGCTGTCGAACACGGCCAGGCTCGAGCCGGAAGCCGCAGGAACATGCAGGCCGCATTGGCACATCAGCGCCAGCAAGCCCGCGGTCTTCAGGGCCACGGTCTTACCGCCGGTATTCGGGCCGGTGATAACGATGGCCCCGACCCCCGGCTGCAATTCGAGGTCAATCGGCACGACCGAGGCCGGGTCGAGCAGCGGATGGCGCGCGGTGACAAGGCGGAGGGTGCCGGGGGCGAGCCCGGGCGCGCTTCCCGCCTGCGCGCCTTTCGGTCTGGCGCGGGCCGGGGTCTGCGCCGGTGGTGCGGCCGCCAACATCGGCTCGTTCGCGCCGATCGCGTCGGCGTAACGTGCGCGGGCGAGGATCAGGTCGAGTTCGGCCAGGGCCGTGAGGGTGGCCTGCAGCGCCTCCGCAGCGCGGCCGACCTGCGACGAGAGCTCCGCCAGGATGCGGCGGATCTCTTCCTGTTCGAGCAGTTGTTGTTCCTTCCAGCGATTGTTGAGCTCGACCGTGGCCAGGGGCTCGATGAACAGCGTGGCGCCGCTGGCCGATTGATCGTGGACAATGCCCCGCAGGCGGCCTTTGAACTCGGACCGCAGCGGAACGACGTAGCGCCCCTCGCGCTGGGTGATGATCTGCTCCTGCAGGTGGCTCGCGTGTTCGGAGAGCACACGCTGCAACCGCCCCAGCAGGCGATCGTGCGCGCGGCGCAGTTCCACGCGGATCGCCGCCAATCGTTCGGACGCGCCATCGCGTACTTCGCCGTCGTCATCCAGCGTCCGGTCAATGGCGTCGATCAACTCCGGCACATCGTGCAGCCCGGCGGCCTCATGGGTGAGCGCAGGGTATTCCTCGCCCGCGCGGCGAATGAGGCGCCCCAGCGTGCGGCCGGCAACCACGGTCTGACGAATCGCCAGCAGGTCCTCGGGTCGCAGGGTCAAGCCGCGCGCGGCGGCCGTCACGGCCACGCGCACGTCGCGCGCCCCGCCCACCGAGACCTCGCCGTGCGTCGCCAGCAGGCGCCGTGCTTCCGTCGTCTGGAGCTGCCAGAGAGCGACGGTCTCAATCTCGGACGAAGGGAGCGACTCGAGCGCCCGCGCACGCCCCGCCGAGAAGGAGGTGAAGTCGGCCAGACGCGCGAGCACGAGCGGCAGTTCGAGGGTCCGGATCGATTTCGAATCCATGGGGGTCTGGAGTGAGGTTTAGAACAGCAGGGCGGTCAGGCCGCCCATCAAGAGCCCCACCACGGCGCCGCCCACGACGTCCGAAAGGTAATGCACGCCCATCGCCACGCGCGCCAGCGCCACGAGGGGTGCCCACAGGGCCAGGGCCGCCGCCAGCCACAGCGGGCCAACGTGCAGGGCAACGACCCCGAGCATCATCATACGCGCTGCGTGGCCGGAGGGAAACGAGTGGGGGTCGGTACTGCGGTAGAGCTTACCCCACTCGCCGGCCGGCCGTCGGCGGCGGACGGCCACCTTGAGCGCCATGACGACGACGGCCGTTGCCGCGATGGCCAGGAACATCACGGAGGTGCGCCACTTCCACAGGTTGGTCCCGCTCCACCACACAACGGCCAGCGCCGCCCCCCAGAACCAACTGTCGCCCGAATGGGCCAGGAAGATGGCCAAAGCCCGCGTCAGGCCCGGCCTTTCGGCAATGCGTAAACGTGCGGTCCAGCGCCGATCGACATCAAGCAGCGCGCTGAATCGGCCTGGGGTCTCGGTTTCGGTCGGGCGGGGGGAGGGGGGCTGGGAATCGGTCATGAGCGGATGGCCGTGCAGGCTGCGCCGGGCCTGGCCAGGCACAGCCGCCCTCGGCGCATCGGCCGGGTCAATGTGGGGCGCGCTTTTCGAGATCCGCGCGAACCAGCTCGTATTGGAACGGCTTGTCGACATCCATTGCGACTTCGGCAAAGGGGGAGAGCATCACGCGTCCCTTGAGATGCAGCCGCTTGCTGACCATCCGCTCGGCCTTGGCCATCGACACCCGCCCCAGCAGGAGCAAGATCAGCAGGTCGTACCCCAGTAGGGCGGCCTGTTTGAGGGCGCTCTTGCGGGAGGCGATCAGCCGCTGCCACAGATCAGCATTCTCCGTGGCCGTTGCCAGGCGCACCATGTTCAGATCGCCACCGCACACATTCGCGTCGCTCAAACGCACGTAGCTGCGCTTCGAACCCGGGTAGCGCTCCTCCATGACGCGCTTTTCGACAACCGAGTAGTACAAGTCGTGATCCGTCTGCAGGGCGGTGGTCACGGTCCAATCCACCATGGCGGAGGTGATGGCGGGGATGTCGGCGCTGGCCAGCAGGATGTGGGCCGACTGTTGCCGTTTTTGCTGAACGGCACGCATCCCGTTGAGGATGTTCTCGAGCATGCTCGGTCCGTCGGGCAGGAAGTGCACCGGGCGCGCGGTTGTGAGGCGCGTGTCGGGCGGGAGCCCGACAACGAACAGGCTTCCGACGTGCGGTGACCCATTCAGCGCATCCACCACCCATTGGACCATCGGCTTGCCGGCGATGGGCAGGAGCGCCTTAGGCTTGCCGCCGGTCACCGAGTAGATCAGGTCATTTGGACCGGGAGTCCCACCTGCAAGCACGACTGCGTCGACAACGGTATCCATGAGTCCTCCGCATGTGGCTGGCCGCGAGTCCCAAGCGAGAGTCACCAGGCCCGGAATGGATCCGTCAGCAGGCGTTGGGATCGCCCTGAGCCAGCCAGTGGGCCGAATGATAATCCCGGCGCACAGTCGCGACAAGACGGACGAGGTGCGCGAAATCTGGTTGCCGGGAAATCAGGAAACAGACCGGAAACTGGCCCGAGAATCGGCCTGCCGCCGAAGTTCGAATCGCGCTTCGGCTGAGCGCCAATTGGGCAAGTGGCGCCGCGGGGTCTGCCGTGAGGTGACCACGTCACCGGCCGTCAGGCCAGGGCTTGGACTTGAGGTTCGAGTTTGAGTTCGGCGATCATCGCGGCCAGCTCCTCGCGCGTAAGCGGGCGCCCCTTGCCGGCCACGGCCACCAACGCCGCCTCCATCATATTCGTGCCGAAGGAACGCCCCTCGAGCACGGGGGTCGTGGTCATGAGGTAACTCACCCCGGCCGCGCGGAACGCCTTGACGTCGTCGGTCGTTGTGGTATTAGTGCAAATTACCTTTCCATCCAGCCGGTCCGGCATGTGGCGCTTGATGTAATGACAATCGCCGGCGATCACCGAGGCCCAGGCATACCACTGGGCGTATTTCGGGATGCGCTTCTCCTGCTTTTCCCCGATCGGGTAAACCCACTCAAAGGGCAACCGGCCGGCGATCGGCATGAGCACAGCCGCCAATCGCTTGAGGGCGGACAGCGAGCGCAGAGGGATCGGAATTCCCAGGGCGAACATCAGGTCGCCGAAGACGCATTCATAGCCGGCCTCGACAAAGGAAACGCTCATTCCCCACCGGTCGCCGCCCCCGGTCATCAGGCAGCGCTTGGGGTTGATCTTGTCGCCGATCTTCGCTTCCAGCACTTGAGCGGAGCGGCGCTCGAGGGTGTTTTTGAGGCCGGCGCCGTCGACCACCGGGGTCTTCTTCACGTCTCGCACGAGCGGCAGAACCGAGTAAAGCGGATACCACTTCGTGTCGACCATGAGCCCCAGATCCGCCCCGCCCACACCGAACGCGTCCACTTTGCCGTCCAGGTCGCGGTAGAGTTGAGCGGCTTTGGCCATGTCGCCATCGGTGCCGACGCGCTCAATGGACACCCTTTGCCCCAGGAGGGTGATCTCAACGGCTTTGTCACGCTTGGAAGAGCCAATGCTGATGCTGACGGCGCGTTTCATGGTGCCTCCTCGGCGGGTTGCAGCGTCGTATCCCGAGCTGTGACATGACCGGCACATTGACCGGTCTCGATACTTGTTCGCCCTAGTGCGTCGATCTCCCCTTCGTCGGCCGAGCCCCCGCGCGCTGTTGCGCGCGCTTATGCGGGGTTAGATTCTACTCGCCTCAGCGGAATCGCGTTGCCCGTCTGGCGCCCCAGTTGTCGCGCCTTATCCGTCCTGGCCCCACAGGGAGCAGGTGTCAGCGCGCCGGGTGCGCAGCCGAGGCCCGCCCCGCCGGGGGATCCTCGTGAGGACCTGGCTCATGGCCCTCAAAACGGCGCAATTCCGGCGTCCACCAGGCCACGCTGCCGGCTGCCACGAGACAGCCCAGGCCTCCCACAACGACGGAAATCACCGGCCCGACCCAGCGCGCGAGCAGCCCAGCTTCGACCTCGCCCAGTTGCGGCCCTCCGGCGAAGAAGAGCATGTTCCAACTCACCATACGCCCGCGCATGGCATCGGGTGTGAGCAGTTGGCGCACCGTTGAACGAATCACCATGCTCACCATGTCGGCCGTGCCCGTCAGGGCGAGGGCGGTGAAGGTGACCCAAAATGACTTCGAGAGTCCGAACACGATGGTCGCCATCCCGTAACCCGCGACGGCCCACAGCAGCACGCGCCCCTGATGCTTGATCTGCCCGCGCACGGCAAGCACCACGCCGCTGACCATCGCGCCCAGCGACGGCGCGGCATACAACAACCCGTATCCTTGCGCGCCGACCCGCAAGATGTCTTGTGCGAAGATTGGCAAGAGCGCCGTGGCCGAAGCGAAGAAGGTGGCAAAGAAATCGAGGAGCATCCCCGCGCGGATGATCGGCGCCTGAAAGACGAAGCGCAGTCCTTCCATGGCTGCCTGCAGGCTGATCGCACTGCGTCCTTTCTCCGGTGCGGCCACCGGATGCATGAGGAGCAGGGCCACAACGACGGCCAAGAAAGACAGTGCGTTGAGCAGGTAGGCCCAGCCCACCCCAAATGAGGCAATCACCACGCCGGCCAATGACGGCCCGAGGACGGAGGCGAATTGGAACATGGTCGCGTTCAAGCTGAAAGCGTTCGCCAGGTGTTCGCGCGGGACGAGGCTGGGGATGAGCGATTGGCGCGCGGGCGTATCAAAGGTGGAGAACGCCGCCCCGGCCATGGCCAGCACATAGATCGGCCATGCCAATGACACCTCGCGAAAGCTGATGACCGCCAGCAACAGCGCGGAGATGGCCATCCCGCCCTGGGTAATCAGCATCAACCGCCGCCGGTCCATCGCATCGGCGACCAGCCCGCTGAGCAGGGCGAAGGCCAGGATGGGGACCAGTCGCGTCAGCCCGATCATCCCCAAAGCGAGCGGGCTCTTGGTGATCAGGTAGATGTGCCACAGGATGGCCGCCGACTGCATCATGCTTCCGGCCATCGAGATCAATTGCCCGATCCACAATAGCCGGAAGTCGCGATAGCGAAGTGCGGCCAGCGCGCCCGGCCTCATGTCCCCCAGTCTCGCAGGTAGAGGAAATCGTAGCCTACCGTGCGGTTGCTGAGCTTGGCGATCGGCGGCAGGACGCGCTTGAACTGATTGCGGCGCACGCGTTCGGTCACGCTGCGCACGAACTTCGCGGCGAACCCGGCTGCAACGCACTCCTCCGGGCTGTAGCGCTCATCGACCAACAGATACAGCAGCCGGTCGACCTCGGCGTAGGTGTAACCCAATTCGCCTTCGTCCGTCTGCCCCTTCCACAGGTCAGCGCTCGGAGGTTTCTTCTGAATGGCCTCGGGCACGCTTAAGGCGCGCGCGAGTTCCCGCACCTGTGTCTTATACAAGTCGCCCAACGGGTTGATCGCGCATGCCGCATCGCCATACAGGGTGGTGTAGCCCAGGAGGATTTCCGTCTTGTTGCCAGTGCCCACCACCAGCCCGCCGAAGGCGGCCGACTGATCGTAAAGCACGATCATTCGCTCGCGGGCCATGGCGTTGCCCCGGCGCCGGGCATCGGCCTCCGGGAAGCGCTCGAAGAGCGGCTCCACCATGGCCGTGATCTCCACCGTGTCGTGGCAAACGCCGGTTTGCTCGACGACGCGCCGTGCGTCGTCCAGGGAGTCCGGCGATGAATTCCGATGCGGCATCATGAGCGCTAGGACGTTTTGCGGTCCCAGGGCCTCCGTGCTGAGCATGCACGAGACGGCCGAGTCGAGCCCGCCCGAGAGACCAACCACCGCTCGCGTGAGCCCGGCGCGCGTGATCTCCTGCCGGATGAACGACACCAGGATCTTGCGCACAAGCTCGGCATCGATTCGCGGCATCTCGGTCATGTCCAACTCCGATCGGCGCCCGGTGTGCGCCACCCTCAGCGCACGTTGTTCGTGCGTCCAGGCTGAGTGAGAATGCGCTGCAACTCGCGCTGCACGAGCGCCGTGCGCTCATCCCGCAGCAGCGGCAGCCGGGCGCGCGTCCGGTGCAACTGGTTGAGATCCAGGGTCACCAGCTTCAAGGTTTCTTCGTGGTATGGCGCGCGCGCCAGGCAGCGTCCGTTCGGGTCGAAAACGGTCGAACCGCCCCAGAAATTGAGGCCGTCTTCGAAGCCCACCTTGTTGGTGTGGGCCACGAAGGAGGTGAACAGGCTGGCATATGATTGATTGACTTGCTCCACCCACCATGCGCTTTCAAGCGTGGCGCCGGTCCCCAGCCCACGCCCCGGCGAAGCCGACATGAATAGAAGGAGATCCGCCCCATCCAGCCAGAGCAGGTAGGGCGGCGACGCGTGCCAGAAGTCCTCGCAGATGAGCAGGCCGGCCCGCCCAAAACGCGTGTCGAACGCGCGCACGTGATCGCCCCAGGCGAAGAACCGCCCCTCGTCGAAGAGGCCGTAGGTTGGCAAGTACACTTTGCGATGCACGTGGCGAACTTGGCGCTGCGAGAGATAGGCGGCGGAGATGTAGAAGCGGTTGCGCTGGTCCTCTTCGACGAAGCCGACCACCACGTCAATATCCTTGCTGGCGGCCACAAGCTCGCCGAAGATCGGATCGCTTTCCGTCGGTCGGCAGGCGACGGCGGGCACCAGATCCTGAAGTACATAGCCGGTTAGCGACAGCTCGGGGAAGAGCACGAGATCGGCGCCAGCTTTGCGAGCCTGGCGGATAAAACGGAGGTGCTTTTCGAGATTCGGGCGAAGAGTGCCCAGGGAATTGGAGATTTGGGCCAGCGCCAGGCGGAGTTCCATGGGCGGAATGATACCACCGGCGAGGGTGTGGCCCCCGGCTAAAGTTTTCCCGCGGCGGCCCGCAGCTCCACGCGCGTGGGCTGAGACTATAATGCCATCCCCTGCGGCATCGCGCGTTGGATGCCGCCTCCCACCACTCGTCGGATGGAGATCGGTTAATGCGCCTGAGCACACTCTTCGGACAGACATTGCGCGAGACCCCGGCCTCGGCCGAGGTGGCCAGCCATGCCTTGCTGCTGCGAGCCGGGTTCATCCGTCCGCTGGGGGCCGGCATCTTCACGCTTTTGCCGCTGGGCCTGCGCGTGCTGCAGCGCATTGCGGCCATGATGCGCAGCGAGATGGATCGCCTCGGCGGCCAGGAACTGCTCATGCCGGTTGTTCACCCGGCCGAGGTTTGGCAAGAGAGCGGCCGCTACCAGACCATCGGGCTCGAGCTCGGGCGGTTCACCGATCGCACCGGAAGGCCCATGGTCCTGGCCATGACCCACGAAGAAATCGTGGCCGACCTTGTGCGCCGCGAGGTTCGCTCTTACCGTCAACTGCCGCGCCTGCTCTTTCACATTCAAACCAAGTGGCGCGACGATCCGCGCCCGCGAGCCGGGCTCATCCGCACGCGCGAGTTCACCATGCTCGACAGCTACAGCCTGGACGTGGACGAGGCCGGCCTCGATCTTCAATACCGCGGCCATTTTCAGGCCTACTTCAACATCTTCGCGCGCTGCGGCCTGCCCGTAATTGCCGTTCAGGCCGACGTCGGGATGATGGGCGGATCGCTGGCGCATGAGTTCATGTTCCTTTCTCCTATTGGGGAGGACACGATTGTCCGCTGCCCGTCGTGCGAGTATTCCGCCAACCGTCAGGTTGCCCGGCAGATGAAGACGCCGGCGGAGGCCGAGGTGCCGGGGCCCCTCACCCGGGTCGCCACGCCGGGTTGCGCGACCATCGAGGACTTGGCCCGCTTCCTCGACGTGCCCACCACGCACACGGCCAAAGCGGTGTTCTTCACCGCCTTTCGCGATGAACGCGATGCCTCGACGGGGCAACTCGTTCTGGCCCTGGTGCGCGGCGACATGGAGGTGAATGAGACCAAGCTGGCCAATGCCGTGGGCGCTCGCATGCTGCGCCCGGCCACCGAGGGAGAGGTGCGTGCGGCGGGCGCGGTGCCGGGCTATGCCAGCGCGATTGGCTTGCGCGAGGCGCGAGTGGTGGCCGATGATCTGCTCGCGAGTTCGCCCAATCTGGTGGCCGGGGGCAACGAGGAGGGAGTCCACCTGCGCAATGTCAACCTGGGGCGCGACTTCACGCCCGACACGTTGACCGATATCGCCGCGGCGCACGAGGGCAGCGCCTGCCCGCAGTGTTCAGCGCTGATGCACGGCGTGCGCGGGGTGGAGGTGGGTAACATCTTCAAGCTTGGAACCGACTATTCCGACAAGCTGGGCTGCCACTTTCTGGACGCGCAGGGCAGCACGCACGCGGTGGTGATGGGCTCGTATGGCATCGGCCTCGGTCGGCTGCTGGCATGCATTGCCGAAGCGCATCATGATGAGCACGGCCTGGCCTGGCCGGTAAGTGTGGCGCCCTACCCGGTGCATCTCGTCGTTTTGGCGGCCGACGACCCGCGCATTTCACAGGCGGGTGAGGCAGTCGAGCGCGAATTGCAGGCAGAGAAAGTCGAAGTCCTGTATGATGATCGCAATGAGAGCCCCGGGGTGAAGTTCGCCGACGCCGATTTGATGGGCATGCCGATTCGCCTCACTCTCGGCAAGCGCTCGATGGCTCAGCAGGCCGTTGAACTTCGTCTGCGCCATAGCGGCGAGAGCCGCAATGTTTCCCTCGCCTCCTTGGCCGGTGAAGTCACACGCGAAATCGCACGGTTGACGGGCGAACTCGAGGCGCAGCGGATGGTGGTGCCGTACCCGTGACCGCGCCCGCCCAAGCGTAGATAGGGGCAAACGCCGTCGGCAGCCCGTAAGGAGGAACTCATGCCTCCGCAATTGCAGGTCCTGTTCGAAACCCCGAACTTGGTCTTCATCATTCTGGTAGTTGGCATCTGGGCCAGCGCGTTGGCTCTGGTGGTCCCCGGCACGGGGGCGCTGGAGGTGGTGTCCGTCTTCTGCCTGCTGGCCGCCGGCTATGGTGCATTGAGCCTGCCCATCAACCTGTGGGCGGTGGTCATTCTGCTTCTCGGCGCGGCCAGCTTTGTGGCGGCCATTGTGCGGCCGCACAAGAATTACTTCCTCATCGCCTCGGCTGTCTTGCTCACGGCCGGCTCCATCCTCCTCTTCCGCGGCGAATCGGGACGCATCTCGGGCGTCTCGTGGCCGCTGGCGGCCGGCGCGACGCTCTTGACGATTAGCTTCTTCTGGCTCGTCGTTCATCAGTCGCTGAAGGCATACCGTCAGCGGCCAACCATGGATCCCGGCCGGCTCACCGGGGAGATGGGTGTGGCACTAACCGAGGTCCACGGATCCGGGTCCATTCAACTGGCCAGCGAAATCTGGAGCGCGCGATCGCGCGAGGCCATCCCGCCTGGAACGCACGTGCGCGTTGTGGGGCGAGAGGGTCTGGTGCTCTTGGTTGAACCAGCCGCTCAGCCCGGGGAGGGCGGCCCGCGCCCGGCAGCACCTTAGAGAAGGCGTGCAAAAGCCCATGAGCGAACTGGCGCCTCTCGAATTCGGACTATGGCCCAGCCCCATCCCGGCCCAGGCAATCGGCCGACGGCTTGGCCTGCTCGATGTTAAGTGGGACACCAACGGCCGCACCCTGGTGTGGCTGGAACGTCGCCCGTCCGGCGGAATGCTGGTAGCCCGCGCCGGCAGCGAAGCGATGCGGGACATGACCCCACTCCACGATGTCCGCGGGCGGTTGTTCTACGGCGGCGGCGAGTTCGCGATTGCGCATGGGGTGCTTGTGTTTGCCGGCCACGGCGGAAGGTTGTTCCGTCAGTCGCTCGACGCCGGGCCGGCGGTCGCCATCACTCCGCCATTTGGCAATTCGGCCGCGCCGGAAATCTCACCCGACGGGCGCTGGGTGGTCTACGTTCACTCCTGCGAGGGAGTCGACCGGCTAGCGTTGGTCGAGGCGGATGGATCTCACTGGCCCACCGACCTGGCCTGTGGGGCGGACTTCTACATGCAGCCGACCTGGCATCCGTTCGGGGATCGGCTGGCCTGGGTCGAATGGGACCACCCGAACATGCCGTGGGATGGCAGCCGTCTGATGCTCGGCCGCATGGAGGGAACGCCGCCGCGGTTGATCGACGTCCAGACCATCGCCGGCGATGATGAGGTTCCGGTCTTCCAGCCCGCCTTTTCGCCTGAGGGGAACGTCCTGGCATATCTTCAGGGAGAGGGGGAATGGGACCAGTTGTGCCTGTTCGACCTGCTGGCGGGCACGCGGCGCATCCTGCTCGATGGCACCTCGCTCATGCCTCCAGCCTGGCTGCACGGCATGCGCACGCTGGCCTGGTCGAGCGACGGACGGCGGCTCTTTGTGCTGCGCAACGAAAAAGGGTTTGCCTCTTTGTGGGCAATTGATGTGGAGACCTCCCACGCCCAGCGCGTGGACATCCCGCCTTACACATGGATCTCGCAGTTGAGTTCGGCCTCAGGGAGTGAGGCGCTGGCATTCATCGGCTCCGCACCCACGACGCCGGAGCGAGTCGTCGTCTGGCGTGAGGGCACGGTGGAAGTTGTTCGGCGCAGCCAGGCCGAAGAGGTTCGCCCAGAGGACCTGCCGGCCGCGCAGCCTTTGAGTTGGGCTGCCCTGGATGGAACACTGGTCCACGGGTTATATTACGCGCCCACCAGTCGTGTCGCACGAGGCGAAGGGCTGCCGCCGGCCATCATTGATGTCCACAGCGGCCCAACCCGCCAGCGCGTGGCCGGGTACTCGGCCGAGGCGGCATTCTTCGCCACGCGCGGATACGCGGTGCTGGCCCTCAACTATCGCGGCAGCAGCGGCTACGGCCGGAGCTACATGCGCCGTTTGCGTGAGCACTGGGGCGAATACGATGTCGAAGACGCGATCGGTGGCGCCGGAGCGCTTGTCGAGCAGGGTCTGGCCGATCCTCGGCGCATGGCGATCATGGGCACAAGCGCCGGCGGGTTTACCGTGCTTAATGTCCTGGCTCGGCATCCAGGGGTTTTCCGCGCAGGGGTATGCTCGTTCGGCATCTCCAACCTATTCACGGTCCGCGAGTCCGAATTCAAGTTCGAAGCCTACTATCTCGACTCGCTGATTGGACGATTGCCGGAGGCAGCCGACCGCTTTCGTGAGCGGTCGCCGCTCTTCCATGCTGCAAGCATTCGCGACCCGCTCGCGTTATTCCACGGGGAAGATGATCCGGTGGTACCGTTGGCGCAGACGGAGAGCATAGCCCAGGAGCTCGCCGCACGCGGCGTGGCTCATCAGCTGCGCCGGTTTGCGGGCGAAGGGCATGGCTGGCGCCATGAGGCGACGGTGACCGCCTTCTACACAGAGGTGGAGGCGTTCTTGCGCCGGCGCGTCGTTCTGGGCGCCTCGTAGGGGCAGGGGAGCGGAGATCGGTCAACGGGGGCGAACAAGAGCGAAGCGCACGTAACGCTCGCTTGCAGTGTGACCCTCGTGCTGCTCATTCCATTCGTCGACTGGGTGTGGCCGATCGACCTGCGCCAGGATGGGCGCGAGGGCCCGCCTGCAGCCGGAAACAAGGATGAGGACTAGTTCGCGATTGTGCGAAGAGGAGGATTCATGGCTCAGGCAACGTGGTTTGTCTTGTGTGTTGCGGGCGTTATCGTACTGGGGGCGTTGATCATCATCGCCAATGCCATCCGCATCGTGCCGGAATACGAGCGGCTGGTCGTCTTTCGACTTGGGCGGTGCATCGGCGAGAAGGGGCCCGGCATTGTCCTGCTCATTCCCTTCGTCGATCTCGCACGGCGGGTGGACTTGCGCGAGCAAGTGCGCGAGATCCCGCATCAAACCTCGATCACCAAGGACAACGCGCCCATCTCGATCGACTTTCTGTGGTTCTACAAAGTGCTCGACCCGGCCAGCAGCGTTCTACAGGTCGGCAACTTCGAGATTGCCGCACAGGGCATGGCCACCACCACCCTGCGCTCGGTGATCGGCGGGATTCCTCTTGACGACGTGCTTTCGCAACGTGAGCACATCAACCTGGCGTTGCGCACGAAGCTGGACGAGGTCACCGAACGCTGGGGCGTCAAGGTGACGAACGTCGAAATCCGGGAAATCGTTCCCCCGCGCGAAGTCCAGGATGCGATGAACCGCCAGATGGCCGCCGAGCGGGTGCGCCGGGCGACGGTCACCGAATCGGAAGGCAATCGCGATGCGGCCATCAACGTGGCCGAAGGTCAGAAGCGGTCCGCGATCCTGAGCGCCGAAGGCGAACGCCAGTCCAATATCCTGCGTGCGGAAGGCGAGAAGCAGGCGCAGTTGTTGCGGGCCGAAGGCTTCTCGGCCGCGCTGGATAAGATCTTCAGCATCGCCAAGGGCATCGACCAGAAGACGATGACTCTGCAGTACTTCGACACGCTGCGCTCGCTCGGATCCGGCGCCTCCACCAAGTTCATTTTCCCACTTGAATTCACGAGCATGGTGGAAGGCTTCTTGCGCGGCGAGAAGAAGTAGGCCCGCGAGTCGCGGCGGCATGTGAGCCGCCCAGGTGTCGATGACGGCGGATGCAGGACCGTTTTCTCGCCCGGCCGCGCGCGATGTGACCAACGCGCGCGCCGGGTTGCGCGATCTGGGCGCGGTGCTCGACATCGAGCGGCGCTGCTTTGCCGGCGATGCGTGGCCGCTGCTGGATGTCATCGGGGTCCTCACCTGGCCGGAGGTGGTGCGCTTCAAGGCGATCGTCGAGGGCCGGGTGGTGGGGTTCGCCGCGGCCGACCCGCACCATCGCGGCGATGCCGCGATGATCGCTACGCTGGCGGTCTTGCCCGAGTATCGCCGGCAGCGCATTGCCTGGCGTTTGCTCGAAAGCTGTGAGGCCGCGCTGGGTGCCCGCCGCATCTGCCTGACCGTGCGCGCCGACAACGACGGCGCGCAGCACCTGTATGAGCGCTTCGGCTATCGTGTGACGGATTCACTGGCGCGCTACTATTCCGACGGCGCGGCGGGCATCTTCATGGAGAAGGACCACCGCGCGAGTTGAGGCCGAGTCGCGAGAAGAGCGCCCTGGGCGTCAGGCCGTGGCGCTCGGTCCTGCAGCCGAGGGCCGGTGATTGTGGTATCCTGTGCGGTCTTCACAGGAAGTTGACGAGTGGAGTGTGAGCCGCGCCTCTGGCCTCTGCCTTGCGGCGAAAGCCGGGCGCGAGTGACCTCAACCAGCGGGCCGTGAGAGGGGGGCTCACGGCTTGCCATCTCCTCGTAGAGATAGGACAGCGATGCCGCCGATCCACCCTCCAGGTTCACGCGTGAAAGCCGTCGCCTTCGACGTCGGCGGTGTGTTGCTGCGCACAGAGAAACAGGACTCGCGGCGTCGGCTTGAACTTCGCTATGGAATGGCGCCTGGCGGCATGGCCGATCTTGTGTTCAACAACCCGGTTTCGCAAAAGGCCATGCTGGGGCACGCAACGGAATCGGACGTCTGGGACTACGTGGCTCAGCATCTGCATCTGGTCAATGGCCAGCTCGGGCCGTTGCGCCGCGAATTCTGGGCCGGGGACGCCTGGGATGAGACGCTACTTGCCTTCGCCGAAGGGTTGCGGCCTGCGGCGCGCACCGGCGTCTTGAGCAATGCCTGGCCAGGGGCTCGCGCAGCGTTTGGCTCACACTTGGGACGTCACACGTTTGATGCCGTCGTGATTTCCGCAGAGGAAGGCTGCGCCAAGCCGGACGAACGCATCTACCGCTTGTTGCTCGACCGGCTGGGAACTCTGCCGGCGGAGACCGTGTTTGTGGATGATCTCGCGGAAAACGTGGAAGCCGCCCGCGCCCTTGGCCTGCATGCCATCCGCTTCACCAGCACGGCCGCCGTGCTGGATGGTATGCGACGGTTGTTGCGCTAGCTGCGGCGCGGACACACCCGAGCGGGGGACAGTGACTATGGGAAGAACGGACTGATGGAGCAGGCCCAACCCCGTCCCGGCTCCTTCTGGTCCAGGTTCGATCTGCGCGAAGTTCGCTTCGGACGCAACGCGCGCCTCTTCCTTCTTTCGACCCTCATCGACGGGATCGGGTTCTCCGGCAGTCAGCTCTTCTTCAACTTCTACATTCTCTCACTCGGACACAGCCGCGAATTCCTTGGGCTGGTCAACTCCATTCCTTTTCTCGCCGGGCTGGTGCTGGGCCTGCCTCTCGGAGCCCTCTCGGACCGCATCGGGCACAGGCGTGCCATGCTGCTTGGGTTGGGGCTCATGTTCTCGATGTTCGCCGTGGTGGCCACCACCTCCTCGACCGCGATTCTGGTGGGTGCCATTGCGCTGTACGGCGTGGGCAGCACGCTCTACTACCTGAGCACGACCCCCTTCATGGCGGGCGTCTCGAGTACGGAGGACCGCCCTTACCTCTTTTCGCTCAATGTCGCCCTGCAGACTCTGTCGAGCGCGGCTGGCAACTTGCTGGCGGGCTTCTTGCCGGGGTGGTTGGGCGTGATGTTGGCGGTACCGGTGGATGGGCCGCAGGTCTACCGGTCGGTTCTTCTGTTGAGCCTGGCGGCGGGCTCGCTTTCGATCGTGCCGCTGATCCTCATGCGCGATCAGAAAGCGCCGGCGGGCGCCTCGGCGCAGATGACGAGCGTGCGGAAAGTGGTTCGGGCCCTGGCGCTTCCGGTCGTTCGTAAGTTGGCCCTGCCTAACCTGTTGATCGGAATCGGCGCGGCCATCCTCATTCCGTATATGAACGTCTTCTTCAAGGAGCGATTCGGCCTTCCGGATTCCATGCTGGGGCTGCTTTTCGGGCTGTCGGCCATCCTCACGGCCGCCGGTACGCTGCTCGGGCCCCGGCTGGCCGAACGATTGGGCTCGAAGATACGCGCGGTCGTCTTCACCCAGGGGCTCTCGATCGTGTTCCTGCTCCTTCTCGGATTCTGGCCTGGCCTGATTGTCGCAGCCGGCGCCCACCTCATTCGCGCGGCACTCATGAATATGGCCGCGCCGCTCTATTCGGCCTACGGCATGGAGCGCGCACCGCTCGACCAACGCGCATTGGTCTCGTCAGTTCTCTATCTCACCTGGCAAACAGGCTGGGCCTTCGGTCCGTATGTGTCGGGGTTTGTTCAGGAGCGGTGGGGGTTTGGTCCGCTCTTTGTGACGACGTCTATCGTCTACGTGCTCGCCGTGACGGCCACGTGGGTTTTCTTCCACTCCGGCGAGGAGGCTGCCGGTCCGGCCGCCGCTGTGCCCCGGAATGCCTAGCTCTCTCACATTTCGCCCAAGGCTCGTGGGTTGTACGCGGTCAGGGGTGGTGGCGAAAAACGAAAGCCCGATGCGCCCTTCCCAACCCACAAGCGTTCGTGGATCGGGGTCCCGGGCCTCCTCTACAACTGACGCTCCCAAAGCTTTTCGTCGTCGCCAGACGATGCCCAAGAGTGCGCCCGTGCGGGCGCTGTAAGGGCTAGCGGAGCGCGCCTGTGGTTAGGAGGTGCCCCGGCGACATAGCGGCAGCATCGGGCTGTCTGACTCCAAGTCTAGGACACTTCCCTCGTTTGTCAAGACTTCTCTAACCTTTGCATGCGAATATAATCATCCATGGGTGATTGAGGCGGCGCGCCGCCTGGCCGCAACGTCACGATGTCGGCGCGGGCGGTCCCCCTTCACCCGGCGCGAGACCCAGGCGTTTCGACGTGACTTCTGAAGTGGGAGGATTGGCATGACGAAGGGCAAGTTGATTCTTAATCCGCAAGCCAATCACGGCCGGGCGTACGAAGTCGCGGGCGATCTACGCCATCTCGCCGATGACCTGGGAGGCGCCGAGTGGGCCGGCACCGACTACCCGGGGCATGCGGTGCAGCTCGCTCGCGAGGCGGCGATGGCGGGCTTCGACCCGGTAGTCGCCGTCGGCGGCGATGGAACACTGCATGAAGTGGTCAATGGGCTCATGCTCGTGGATCCGGCGCGCCGCCCGCGCCTGGGCGTCGTGCCGCTGGGCTCGGGGAACGATTTCGTCTTAGGGGCCGGGCTCGAGATGCGCCCGCTGGCTGCGTTGCAGCGAATCCTCACCAGCTCCGCCGAGCGGCGCGTCGATGTCGGATCGATCAAGGACGAATCCGGCCGGACGGAATACTGGGACAACACGGTGGGTATCGGCTTCGATGCGGCGGTCAATCTGCAAAGCCGGCGAATCACCCGCATTCACGGCTTCATGATGTACCTCTTGTCGGTCCTCAAGGTCATCATTGAGAACTACGATGCCCCGCGAATGGAGGTGGAGCTGGATGGCAACTCCTTCACCGAAGAACTGCTCATGTTCACGGTAGGCAATGGGCCCCGCGAAGGCGGCGGTTTCATAACCACGCCGGAGGCGAAGGTCGATGACGGCCAACTCGATTACGCGTACATTCACCGCATATCACGCCTCATGATGATCCGCCTGATTCCGGAGGTGATGAACGGTCGCCACGGCCGGTTCAAGCCGGTCCGCATTGGGCGCCTGCACAAGGTGCGCGTATGTGCCGACCGCGCGCTGCCCGTTCACACAGACGGCGAAATGTTCGCCTCCTACGAGGCCAATGTACGCTGCGTTGAGATCGGCATCCTACCGGGGGCGCTGCGGCTCGTGAATTGACTCCCGGACTTGCATCGAGACCCTCACAGGTGTTGGGCGATGCGCGACCTGCTTCAGGTTCTGCGGGATGAAGACAGCCTGCACTGGAAGGCCGTGGCTCGCGCCTGGGGGATCGACCTGGGCGCGGCCGGCCGTGACCCGCTCAGCCACCTGGTGCAGGCGATGCTCGATCCCGACCGCGTCCGGCTCCAGTTGCGAATGCTGTCGGCCCCTGCGCAGGAGGCGCTCGCCCGCCTGCGCCAGTCGGGGGGGCGCATGCCGCTCATGCGATTCGGGCGCGACTACGGCGAGATCCGCGAGATGGGTCTCGCGCGCCGTGAGCGCGAGCAGCCCTGGCTCGCTCCGATCTCCATCGCCGAAACCCTGTGGTACGCCGGTTGGCTGGGCAAGGGTTTTGCCATTTCGCGCGGTGGACCGGAAGAGTTCGTCTTCATCCCTGGTGACCTGCTGGCCTTGATGCCGGCCCCAAGGCTGGCTTCGGCTGGCGGCACGGCATTTGACATCTTCACGCTCGAGCGGAAAGAAGAGCCCGCCTACTGCGGCACGTCGTTGGCCGAGGACGCCTGCACGCTGTTGGCCTTCCTGCGCATCAATCCGCAGAGTGACGCGTCGCCGGCGGCTTGGAAACATCGGGAGGACCTGGCGCGCCACATGCTTCGTCCCCCCGCGCTGCGGATGCTCGTCCATCTTCTGCGCGAGATGAGCGCGCTGCGCAGCGACGGCCTGCGGCTCGATCCTCAGCCCGCGGCTGCCTACCTCGGGCTGTCCGCGCAGGAGGCGCAACTCCGCCTGATCCAATTGTGGCGCCAGTCGGAGTCGTGGAATGACCTGGCCGAATGGGGCGAGGTTGAGACGCGGGGAAGGAGTTGGCCGAACGATCCGCTGGCCGCGCGCAGTAACTTGATCGGCATGCTGGAACAGATTCCGGGGCGCGGCTGGGTGACCCTGGCCTCACTCATCCGCGCTTTGCGCGATCAGCAACCCGAGTTCATGCGCCCGGCGGCGGCGTTCGAGGGGTGGAGCCTGATCGATCGACGCACCGGCGCCGAACTGAACGGGTGGGAGGCGTGGGAGCGGGTTGAGGGCGCATTCGCGCGCTGGCTCGTGTGCGGTCCACTGTTCTGGCTGGGTCTCACCGAGTTGGCCGGAGGAACTCCTGCGCAAGCCGTGCGCCTCAGCCCGCTGGGCGAAGCCGCGCTCGATCTGCCACGATCCACCCCCTCCGAAACCCTTCCGCCTCGGCCGGTCCCTGTCCGTCTGCGCAACGAGGGGACGGTCAGCCTCCCGGCCGGAACCGATCTGACACATCGCTACCAGCTGGCCCGCTGTTTGAGCTGGGTGGGTCGCCAGGGGACGTCCTTCATCTATCGCCTTGATCCCCAGGGGCTGGAGACGGCGCGCCGCCAAGGGCTCGAAATGCGCCACGTGATTGCCGCCCTCGAGCGCGCGACGCGGCGTCCGCTCCCGCCTGGGCTGGCCAAGGCCTTGGCCTCCTGGGTGAAGGACGGAGCGCGGGTCGTGGCGCGGCAGTTGCGCGTGGTCACATTCAAAGATGCCGAGACGGCCCGACGCGCGGCGCGACTGAACGGCATGGCGGCGATACCGCGCGAGACGCTCGGCCCCCAGGCCTGGGTCGTCCGTCCCGAGCACCTGGGACGCGTGCGTCTGCTGCTTGCCGAAAACGGCCTGCTGATGGATGTGGAGGGCGAGTGATCGGCGAGCACGATCTGACGGCCTCCGTCGAACGTCGTTTTGTCGATCGCTTCGGTCACGTGGCGCCGGGCCTCGCGCGTGCACCCGGCCGGGTCAACCTGATCGGTGAACATGTAGACTACAACGACGGCTGGGTGCTCCCGGCGGCGATCGAACGCTCGGTGGTGCTCGCATTCGAGCCGACCGCCGAGCCGGTGATGGACCTCACGGCCGCCGATCTTGGCCTCTCCATGCGGGTTCCGCTCGGCGAGGTGACCGGCGGCGTGCCGCCCAGGAAGTTGCCGTCGTGGGTTCGCTATCCGGCGGGTGTGGCGTGGGCGCTCCTGGAAGCTGGCCACGAGGTGCGCGGGCTGCGTGGCATCTATGCCTCATCCATCCCCATTGGTGCGGGGCTGAGTTCCTCGGCTGCGGTGGAGGCGGTTTTCGCGGTAGCCTGGCAATCCGCCGGCGGTTGGCCGGCTTCGCCGATGGACCTGGCGCGCCTGTGCCAGCACGCTGAGAATGATTTCGTCGGCGTGCATTGCGGCCTCATGGATCAATTCGCGTCGCTGCACGGAGCGCGCGGCCAGGCGTTGTTGTTCGACTGCCGCCTGCTCACGTGGGAAGGCGTGCCCGTTCCGCCTCAGGGCGCGATCGTCGTGGCCGACAGCGGCGTGCGGCGGCATTTGGGGGCCTCGGCCTATAACCAGCGGCGGGCCGAGTGCGAGCAGGCCCTGCACGTGCTGCAGCAGCGGATTCCGGGCATCCGTGCCTTGCGCGACGTGACCCCCGAGATGTTTGCTGAACAGGCGGGTGTGCTGCCCGACCTCATCCGCCGCCGCGCGCAACACGTCGTCGACGAATGCCTGCGCCCGCGCCTCATGGCCGATGCATTGCGCGCAGCCGACCTGCCGCGAGCGGGTGAGTTGCTCAACGCGAGCCACGCGAGCCTGCGCTCTCTCTACGATGTCTCCGGCCCCGAGTTGGAGGTGCTGGTCGAGGCGGCGAGGCGGCAACCCGGGTGCTTCGGCGCGCGCCTTACCGGTGCTGGGTTTGGTGGCTGCACGGTTCAGCTCGTGGAGGCCACCCACGCAGTGGAATTCTGCCAATCGCTTGCCGATGCCTACCAGCGGGCGTCGGGGCGGCGGGCGGACGTCATGGTCACCGCTGCGGCGCAAGGCGCACAGGTCCTGCGCCCTCCCGCCTGATCCACAGAGTCCGGCTGGTATAATCGCGCCCATGAGCCCCACGCTGAGTCACCTCGATGCCGGCGGGAAGGCGCACATGGTGAATGTGGGCGACAAGCCGGAAAGCGAACGCGTGGCGGTTGCCGCGGGCGAGGTCACGATGCGCCCGGAGACCTTGGCCCTTGTTCGCGAGGGGTCGCTGGCGAAGGGCGACATACTCACCGTGGCGCAGTTGGCCGGAATCCTGGGAGCCAAGAAGACCCCGGAACTCATCCCCCTCTGCCACCCGCTTCCGCTGAGCCAGATTGAAGTCAACCTCGCGATTGATGACGGCCTGCCCGGCGTGACCATCACGGCCACAGTGCGCACGACTGCGCGCACCGGGGTGGAAATGGAAGCCCTGACCGCCGTTGCGGTCGCTGCGCTGACGGTCTACGACATGGCCAAGGCGGTCGAAAAGACGATGCGTATTCAAAACATCCGCCTGCTCGAAAAGCGCGGCGGCCGTTCCGGCGACGTCTCGAACCCCTGACGTCGCCGCGAGGCGCATGTCGAATGGCTCGCATCCGCGTTCTCTTCTTTGCGACACTCAAGGACCGGGCCGGGGTTCCCACGACCGAAGTTCTGCTCGACCCACCCGCGACGATCGCCATGCTGCGCGAAAAGCTGGCCTCCTTTTCCCCCGGGATGGCAGCCGCACTCCCCACGTCCATCGCCGCCCTCAATCATGAATTCGCCCAGCCCGAGGACTCGCTCGCCGATGGCGACGAGGTGGCCTTCTTCCCACCGGTTTCCGGCGGCGCGCAGGTGCCCACGCATGTCGAGGTTGTGAGCGGGGCCCTCGACCTGGACGCGCTGGTGGCCCAGGTCGTGCTGCCCACAACCGGGGCGGTGGGCGTCTTCACAGGCATTGTGCGTGCCGAGACCCGTCGCGGCCCGGCACACGAGACGCAGTACCTCGAGTACGAGGCCTATCAGCCGATGGCGGTAGACAAGATGCGCCAGGTGGCGGATGAAATCCGCGCACGCTGGCCGCTGGTGGAGGGCATCGCTATTGTCCAGCGCACCGGGCGGCTGGACCCGGGCACGCCCACGGTTATCATTGCCTGCAGCGCACCCCATCGGGATATGGGTGTCTTCGAAGCCGCTCGCTATGGTATCGATCGATTGAAAGAAATCGTCCCGGTGTGGAAGAAGGAGGTCGGCCGGAAGGGCGAAACGTGGGTCGAGGGCGAGTACCACCCGACGCCGGCTGACACGGCACGCGCTTCGCGCACTCGCCGGCTGTGAGGCCAGAGCGCATGTCTGGGATGGCTCTCAATCCGCGCTGCGCCGAGTGTGCCGCACCCTATCCCTCACAGACCACTCCTTTCCGATGTCCGCGGTGCGGCGGCGTGTTCGAGCCGGCGGCCCTGCCCGCGTTTGACCCGCAACGCGTCGAGGATGAGGCCCCGGGGTTGTGGCGCTATCGACATTGGCTGCCATTGGCCGATGGCCGTCCGCCGCTATGGCTGGGAGAAGGGCGCACGCCGCTTGTGCCCACCATGCTGGACGGCATGCCGGTGTGGTGCAAACTGGAATCGCTCAACCCGAGCGGATCGTTCAAGGATCGCGGGAGTGCGATTCTGGTCGCCTGGCTTCGGGAGCGGGGGGTGTTGCAGGCCGTCGAAGATTCGTCCGGAAACGCCGGTGCGTCCTTCGCCGCCTACTGCGCCGCGGCCGGCATCGCGGCCACGATCTTCGCGCCGGCGCACGCCGCCGGGGCCAAGCTGGCCCAAATCGAATCGTATGGAGCCAGCCTCGTCCGCGTCGCCGGGCCGCGCGAGGCCGCTGCGCTCGAGGCGCGTGCGGCCGCGGCCCACGGCGCGGCGTATGGCAGCCATGCCTACCTGCCGTTCGGGTTGTACGGCATCGCCACGCTCGCCTTCGAACTGGTTGAGGCGCTCGGCCGCGCACCGCGCGCGATTGTTCTACCTGCGGGGCACGGGACGCTGACCACGGGCCTGTGGCTGGGGTTCAGCGCACTGCTTGCGGGCAAAAGGATCACTCGCCCGCCGCGATTCATTCTTGTGCAAGCGGAGGCGTGCGCCCCGGTCTACCGAGCGTGGAGCGGGGTGGGCGAATCCGTTGCAGTGGCCGACGTAGCGTCGCGCGCTGAGGGCATCATGATCTGTGAGCCGGTCCGGCTGGCCACCATGCTGCAGGCCGTTTCTTCGAGCGGCGGCATGGTGATCTGCGCCTCGGAATCGGAAATCGAGGCGGGCCGCGACCTGCTGGGCCGCGCAGGGATTTCCGCCGAACCCACCTCAGCGGTCGTCGTTGCCGGGTTGCGGCGGGCGATGGCTGCCGAGGCCCTGGGATCGAGTGATGAGGGAGAAGTTGTGGCAGTTATCAGTGGGCATGGGCTCAAATCGTCCTAGTGGGCCCTGGGAGTCGTTCTTTTCTAGTGCCGAGGGAGAATATGGAACGCGTCGTTGTCACAGGAATGGGCACGGTTAACCCGCTTGGATTGGACGTCGAGGAGAGCTGGAAGAATGCACTGGCGGGCCTCTCCGGCGTGGGCCCGATCACGCTCTTCGATGCCTCACGCTTGCCCGTCCATGCCGCGTGCGAGGTGAAAGGATTCCACCCGGAAGACTCGATGGAACCTCGCGAGGTGCGGCGTCGTGACCGCTTCGAGCAGTTTGCGGTCGCGGCCGCCAAACAGGCAGCGCTCCAATCCGGTTACGATGTGCAGTCCAACGCGCTGCGAACGGCCGTCGTCGTTTCATCTGCCACTGGAGGATTGACCACGCTGCAGAACGGCATCCAAGTCATGGGCGCTCAGGGACCACGGCATATCAGTCCGTTTCTCATTCCCATGTTCATGCCCAACGGTGCCTCGGGGCTGGTGGCCATCGACCTCGGCGCAAAGGGGCCGTGTCTTTCGGTAGCCTCGGCGTGTGCCTCCGGCGCCGACGGAATTGGGCTGGCCTGGTCGCTCATCCGCCAGGGCGAGGTGGATGGCGCCTTAGCCGGAGGCAGCGACGCCACGCTGTGCGAGCTGGGTGTCGCCGCATTCGACCGCGTGGGCGCGGTTTCGCGCCGCGATCCTGCCCAGGGCACGCCGCAGCCCTTCGACAAAGAGCGCGACGGGTTGGTGATGGGCGAAGGGGCCGGCGTGTTGCTGTTGGAGAGCCTGACCCATGCCCGCCGGCGCGGCGCACCGATCCTGGCTGAACTGGTAGGCTACGCAGCCACCGGTGACGCGTATCATGTCACGGCGCCGGCCGAAGACGGTGCGGGTGGGGCGGAGGCAATCCGCCGCGCGCTGGCTTCTGGCGGACTTTCCGCAGCCGAGGTGGACTACGTCAATGCGCACGGCACCGGCACGCCGCTGAACGATGCCTCCGAGACGCGCGCCTTGAAAGCGGCCTTGGGTGGGGAGGCAGCCCGCATTCCGGTCTCGTCGACCAAGTCCATGACCGGCCACATGATGGGCGCCACCGGCGCGCTGGAAGCTATATTCTGCGTCCAGGCTATTCGCTCCGGAATGATCCCTCCGACGATCAACTACCGCACTCCGGACCCCGAGTGCGATCTCGACTATGTTCCCAATCAGGCTCGCCGCTGTTCAGTGCGTGTGGCCGTGAGCAACGCTTTTGGCTTTGGGGGGCACAACGCCGTACTCGTCTTCAAGGATTTCACCGACTAGACGCACGAGATGGAGGATTCGCCCGAGGGGGGCGGAAGGAAGAAGATGGCGTCCATCCACGAGGAGTTCGAGCGGCGCACCGGGTTGCGCTTCGATAACCAGGCTCTGCTGGAGCGCGCGCTCACCCATCACTCGTTTGTCAACGAACATCCGGAGGCACGGGAGGACAACGAACGTCTTGAATTCCTTGGCGATGCAGTGCTCGACTTTCTCAGCGGCTCCTGGCTCTACGAGCGTTACCCGCAGGCCGCTGAGGGGGAATTGACTCGCCTGCGCTCGGCGCTGGTGCGAACGGAGACATTGGCCGACTTCGCTCGGAAGTTGGAGTTGGGGGTGCAACTGCGAGTGGGCCGCGGCGAGGAGGAATCCGGCGGGCGCTCGCGCCCGCTGCTCCTGTGCGGTGCCTTCGAGGCCCTGATGGGAGCACTGTATCTCGATCGCGGCGAGGCGGCGGCGCGGAAGTTCGCCGAGCCGATGTTCGAAAGTGTATTTGCCGCGCTCAACCGCGAAGAAATCGCGGCGGATGCCAAGAGCCGCCTTCAAGAATGGGCGCAGTCGGAACTCGCACAAACGCCGCACTATCGCACCGTGAGCGAAAGCGGTCCGCAGCATTCGCGCGAGTTCACAGTGGAAGTGCATATCGGCAGCGAATTCTACGGCAGCGGGTTTGGTCGCAGCAAGAACGCCGCGGCGCAAGAAGCGGCCGCGTCAGCGCTCAGGCGCCTGGGTCTCCAATGAGATGAGCCGCCCGGCTTGAGAGGTTCCCTCGACACGCTACAGTAGGATCTCGCGCACGGCGGGGGCCAGGCCGGTGAGATCGGCCATGTGACCGGCCACCGCCTCGCGCAGTTGGCGCGGTCCGAGAAGTAGTGTGGGCACAGGGTTGCTCGTGTGCCCGCGCTCGCGAAGATCCTCGATGTTCCCGTGATCGGAGGTGATCACGGTCAGCAGACCGTCCTTGTCACCCGCCGCAAGCAATTCGCCCACCACCGTGTCGAGCACCTGCAACACCGCAAGGCTGGCCTGCATGTCGCCGCCATGGCCCGCGTAGTCGGTCAGCCAGCCGTCGAAGACCGAGAAATCCTGGGCACAGGCCAAGCCGGCCAAGGTTGTGCCGGCCTCGCGCGGTGTAAGCACCGGAGTGTCACTATACCCCAGGCGTTGATGCCAACCGATGCCTGTGAAATCCGCCGACAGCGCGTGCCCTTGGCGCAAGTCGCCCTCCTGGGGGATCGGTAGGCCGGCGTCGAAGAACGCGAAGGGAATGACCGAGAGCAGCCGCAGCCCGGATCGTATGCTGGCAAAGTACCGCGGCGGGTAGGCATTGAGCAGCGCCGCGTGCCGGCCGGCGTGGCGCAATTCGGTCAGAAGATTGTGTCGATGCACGAGATCGCGTATGGCCTGGGTGGGCTTGGGACCATAATGCTCGCCTATCTCTCGCGCAACGTTGACCCCGGTCAGCAAGGTCGCCTGGCCGGTGGCCGATTGCGGCCGGCCTGCTACTCCCAGGGTGGCATCGGTGCGCACAAAGGTGCATCTCTCATTTGAGAATGGATCAAGATCCGCGGATAGCGTGCGGCCCTTCAGCAGGAATTCCAGGCTGGGCAGCCTGGCGTTGGCGAATGGATTGGTGTGCGGATCTGAGGGGCCGAGACCGACGCCATCCAGGAACAGGAGAAGGATAGAGGTCATACCTTCTCACCGGGCGACACCTCACGGATGAAGGTGTACCACGCCGCATGCCCGTCCTCGTCGATGCATCGCTCGGAAAGGCGAAAGTCCCTGGCCAGCAATCGCTCAAGCTCACCGGGCGGGATGCCTGGCACCTGCGTCGAAGTGAATGCGAAGATCAGCAGCGCAGCCCCGGGGGCGAGCAGTCGAGCGAGGGCCGCGCGGTACCCCTGCCGTGCCGCGCCACCCAGGGTATGCAAGCAGCCCACATCCAGGGCCAGGTCGAAGGGGCCGCGGATGCCTACGAATTCCGGCACCGACCCGACCCGAAAATCCACTTCCGCCCCGGCCGTCCGAGCGCGACGTCGGGCACGTGTGATGGCCAGCGGCACGAAGTCGATGCCGGTCACCTTCCAGCCCGCGCCGGCGAGAAACACGGCGCTGGCTCCGGTGCCACAGCCTATGTCGAGGGCTCGCCCGGCGGGCCGCCCGGTGGCATAGGCCACCACCTCCGGCGGCGGACGGCCGGTATCCCACCGTGGGCGACCCAGGTAGCGCAGCGCGAAGAACAGGCGCCTCAGCATCGCGCGCTCTGACTCAACCGATCACAACTTCAAGGAAGACTTCAACCACGTTCGGGTCGAAGTGCTTGCCGGCTTCATCCCACACATGGGCACGGGTTCTTTCCTCCGCCCAGGCATCCCGGTAGGGGCGGTCCGACCGCAGCGAGTCCCACACGTCAACAATCGAGAAAACGCGTGCGGCGAGCGGGATCTGTTCATGGGTGAGGGCGCGCGGGTAGCCGCTGCCGTCCCACTTTTCATGGTGGCAGTAAGGGACATCGATGGCCGGCCGCAGGAATTCGATCGGAGAGAGCAGCTCGTAGGCGATGGTCGGGTGGCGCCGCATCACGCTCCACTCGCGTTCGGTCAGCGGGCCGGGCTTGAGCAGAATGCTGTCGGGGATGCCCATCTTGCCCACATCGTGCAACAACGCGCCCCGGCGCACGTGCACCAATTCTTCCTCGCCCATGCCCATGGCCCGCCCCAGGCGCAGGGTGGCCTCGGTGACCCGCTCCGTGTGTCCTTCCGGTTCGCGGTCGCGCAAGTCGATCGCGCGCGACCAGCCTTCCAGCGTGGTATCGTAGGCCAGGGTCAGTTCGAGGTTCGATCGCTGCAGGCTGTCGAATAACGAGCCGTTGTCGATGGCGATGGCCGCCTGCCCGGCCAGGGTCTCGAGGAATTCGAACCACTCGCTGTCGGGAACGAGCGGGGAGCGGTGCAGGATTTCGAGGACGCCCTTGACCTGGCCCTTCGCGATGAGCGGAACACCGAAGTAGGTGACGAAGCCTTCCGCGATGAGCAGAGGCGCTCGCTGCATTTCGCCCGCCGCCTCGTGCAGATTGGTGATGGTGACCCGCCGCCTTTCGAGCGCTGCGCGGCCGGCGTACCCTGCCCCCAGGCGCAGGCGCGTTCGCTGCAAGGCTGAGGAGCGAAAGCCACGCCCGGCTGCGAATTCGAGCGTTTGCGTATGCGGGTTGAGCAGCAGCACGTCCGCGGCGTGAATGCCGAGTTGCGTAGTCACCTGGTCGAGCAGGACATTAAGCGTCACGCGCAGGTCCAGGCTCGAACTGATGGCGGCATCGATGCTGCGCGAGGCGCTCAGGCGCTGCAATCGCAATTCGGTCTCGGCGAAGAGGCGGGCGTTCTCGAGCGCCACCGCCGCCTGGTTGGCAAATAGCGTCAGCAACCGCTCGTCTTGGTCGGAGAAGGCCTCCGGGTGGGTCGAAAGCACTCCCAGCACGCCGCGCAGGATGCCTTCCCGTTCGATCGTCACCCACATCCCCGATTGGACTTCGCTATCCACGAGTCGCCAACCCGGCACGCTGCGCACGTCTCCGAGGCGCAGCGGCTTTCGCTCGCTGGCCACCTTGGCCGCCATGTGCGCCGCATCGCCCAGACGGGCACGCAGCCCGTTCCACTCGGCCAGGACGGCTGGACTGAAGCCAATGGCGAGGTCCGGACGCATCTCATCGTTGGTTGGGTCGTAGGTGAAATACTCTGCCCGTTCGGCATGCAGCGAATGCATCGCCTTTTCGAAGAGGATTTGCAGTTGGGCGCGCGGCTCGAGCACGCTGTTGAGCGCCAGCCCCGCGTCGTACAGCAACTCCATTTGCTCCGCCCGCGTTCGTGTTTCGATGATCAAGCGGGCATTGCGCACCGCACCGGCCGTGCGCGTGGCAAACAACGTCAGCAGACGCACATCCTCTTCACCGAAGCGCACGGCGGTGCTGCCCAGGTGCGCCACGCCCAGCACTCCGATCAACTCCCCGGCGTCCACCATTGGAACCTGAACCATGGCACGGATTCCCGCCGAGAGCAGCGCCGGCAGTGCGCCCGCGTCGCGGGTGTAGTCGTCGATGATGGCCGGCACACGCTCTTCGGCCACGCGCCCGGCCGTGCCCTGACCCAGCGGGATGCGCACGGCCGGGCCCAGGTCTACACCGCGGCTTGTTGCGAGCGCCAAATCGTTGCGGGCCCGGTCGTAGAGGTAGACGGCACCACACTCGGCGTGCAGCAACGAGATGGCTCGCTCGGTGATCCTCCCCAGCAGCGTATTCACGTCTTTGTCGGAGGCCAGGTCGCGCGCTGTCTCGTACAACGCGGCGAACTCGTCGGCGCGTTGGGCGGTTTCCTCGAGCAGGCGCACCGTTTCGATGGCCGGTGCCAGCTGGTTGGCGAGCGTCTGCAGCAAGGTAACGTCGGCATGTGGATAGAAGTCGTCAGGGTCACGCCGTCCTAAGAGCCACACGCCGACCAGCTTCTCGCCGGCGCGCAATGCAACGACCAGGCGCACCCACTGGAAGGGTGGGGGCAGGTCGTCACCGGGTGCACGGTAGATGCCGCTCGAGGCTACCAGCGGGTCGACCGCCGTGCGCGAGATCTTGCCGTTCAGGTTCACCCCCAGGCTGCCGCGCACGCTGGCCGCTTTCTCTTCCACTGTGAGCAGCGCCCACTGGCGCACGAGCAGCGCCGGCAGCACTTCTTCGCGCACCAGAGCGAGCAGAGAGCCGCGATCGAGCACGTAAGGGATGCGGTCCGCAAAACGCCGTACGAGTTCATCCGGCCGATAGCGAGTCCCGTAAGCGAGCCGGTCGGCGAGCCGCCGGAACTCGGCACGCATCGGAATAGCGAGCAGGAAGAAGGCGATCGACAGCACGGCGCTGAAGGTGACCGACTGTGGCGGAAGGGCAAGCAGCGTGCTGCCGATGGCAAACACCATCGTGAAACCGGTGACATACAGCAGCAGGAAGCTGTACTCGATCAGGAGGCGGTTGGCGCGCACCTCCAGAGTGCCGAGCTGGCGCTTGTAGATGGCATAGGAATAGAAGGCGGGCAGCACCGGGATGGCAAACACGGCAATGTTCGGCCCGACGGTCTGGTAGGTCGAGGACCCAAGCAGGTTGGGGATGATGGCCACGGCCAGACCCGGCAGCATGCCGAGGATGATGCCGGTCAACATCAGCGCCAGTGCCGGGCGGTCGCCGGGCGGCGGGCGGCGCACGATGCGGTAGAAGAGAATGCCCAGGCTGCCGCCGACCGCGAGCACGAGGGCCAACCCATAGGCCGAATCCGGCAGCAGCCGGAAGAGCTCAGACAGTGCGAGCAACGAGGCGAGGGCGTAAACGGCGGGCAGCGCCGGCCGCACTTTAAACCTTGTTCGGATCGGGCTCGGAACAATAAGGTGGAAGCGCAGATACACCGGCGCCATGATCCAGGATGCCGCGTGCAAAACCTGTGATGCGCGAGCGACAGCCAGGTACGAGACGACTCCAGTAGTCGCCCAGATGGCAGTCACGAAGTTGAAGAAGATCAACAACCGCCAGCGCTCGTCGTGTGGCCGCACCAAGAACAGCACCCCGGTTCCAACCAACCAGAAGGGAAGGAATATGAGAATGCCACTCAGCCGGCTCGCCCGTTGCTGAGCGGTGGGGCCGAGCAGCACCCAGCTGACTGTCTGCTCTCTGCCATTCCGCAGAATCCGGAGCTTGGCCGTCTCGCCCACGGCGTATCCCCAGAATGGAGGGGTCGTCCTTTGGTCGGTGAATTCCTGGTATGTGAGCGAGCCAATGGAGAGTATCCGATCCCCGGTCAGAATCTGCCCTGCGTTGTGGCTGCACCACTCCCCGCGCGCGGTGCAGGGCGGCACGGAGGTGACAATCCAATCCGGGCCTATCACAAGACCTGGATATGGCACCACGAATCCAGCTGAGATGGCATAGAAAAGGCAAATGCCCAGGACCGAGGTGGCGGCTGCGAGCTGCATACTGATCGTGAGTGCGGGGCGGTTGAGGAATCGTAGTTTCATGTGAGCGTCATTTCGAGTTCGGGTGGAATCGCTGCGCCTGTCTTCTTGAGCAGGGCAATGATCGGCTGCGTTTGCGGGCCGAGAATCCCGAGCAGCGGTGCGCGGTCGATGAGCGTTGTCTGGTCGAGCGTCGTGCGTGCCGCCTGCACGCGTTGGACCACGTGATACGCACAGTAGCTGATGGCGCCTGAGCCCATGAGGATCGCTTGGGCCTCCGCCAACGCCTCTGCCCCGTTGACTCCGTCCTGCAGTTCTCGAAATCGATCCCGTCGAGCGTGGTCGGCAGTGGCGGCAAAGAGGATCGCCAGGTTGGGGCGCTTCTCCAGCCAATCCGGGTTGGCCGGGGATTGCAGCGCGTCAGTCAGGTCGTCATAGATTTGGATGATCTCCCCGTTGAGCATGCCGAATTCCCCGAGCGAAGCGGCGGTCTCATGGGAGGCGCCGCCGGCCAGCGCGCCCATTTCCATCCCGGAACCGTAGAAAGGCGCGCTCTTGGCGCGCAGTGTCCGCCAATAATTCTCTTCACCTTCCAGATTCTGAACATCGAGATGCTGGCCGAAGGCCGTTCCCAGAGCCATGCGTGCCAGACAGGCGGCCACCGCCTGCTTCACGGCGAGGTCGAGGGCTGATCGGTGCACCAGGAGGTTGGCCGCGGCTTGCAGCGCGAAGGCAATGTTGGCCGTCCGCCCCTCGCCAATGCGCAGATGCAGTCCGCGCGGGTCGTGATCGAGCATGTCATCGACCAACGTGATGCTGAGTTGCATGCAGGTGAGGCAGGCCGCCACCGGTGCGGTGCGCTCGATATCCCCTCCAACCGCTCGGCAAGCCAGGAGCGGCCACTCCCAATCGCCGCGCGGGAGTGAGAGGCCGTACTCGTAGAACTCGCGCAGCTCTGGCCAGTTGTGGACTTCGGGCACATCGAGCACGAGGTCGCGGAGGGTGGCCAGGTTCATTTTCGCTTCCTTGGACGGGTCGGCGTGCCAGGGCGGAACCTATGCGTTAATCCTATCATCGCTTGAGCACAATGCGCAGCCCGAGCGGATTGAGCCGTGACGCGCGCAGCGCGCCCGCCGGCGCGCTGCACTAATCGGTCACCACAAGTGCGGTTCCTGTTTACCGAATCCGAGCGCGCGCCTACCACCAGCCGAACCACTGGCCCTGAGGCTCCCTCGTGGCTTTCACCACCTCCCGCGGATCTTCGAGCGAGGAAAGCGTGCGCAGGGATTCCACAAGCATGCCGGTCTCCTTCTCGGAGTGCAGCAGCTCATTGAACTCCTCAATTCTCATGGTCACTTGGTCTCACCCCCCTTCTGGGCATGGCTCCTCATGGGCATCCTGCACCTTGCCTCCAGATGCGAAGCCAACTCGACCTAGCAACGTGCGTGGCCTCCCAAAGATTGTATGTCGAGAATGGCTTGCAGGTCAAGCAGTGCGCGTTTGGCCTCCGTTTGTGTGCGCACGATCGCGCACGGCGTGCGGGCTCCGCAAGGATTCTGCCAACCGACGGCACGTCTTAGAATTTGAGTCCGAGGAAGGCGTCCACGACCTTGGGGTCGAAGTACTTGGCCGATTGTTCGCGAATGTACTCGCGGGCTTTGGTTTCCGGCCACGCCGGCCGGTATGGACGGTCTGAGCAGAGCGCATCGTAAACGTCAATCACTGCGAAAATGCGGGCCGCCAGCGGGATCTGATCGCCTTTCAGCATGCGCGGGTAACCGCTGCCATCCCAGTGCTCGTGGTGGGCATAGGGGATATCGAGCGCTTGGCGCAGGAAGGCAATCGAGGAAAGAAAATCGTAGGCTAGGGTGGGGTGGCGGCGCATGATGCCCCATTCATCCTCGGTCAGCGGCCCGGGCTTGAGCAGGATGCTGTCGGGAATACCCATCTTGCCGATGTCGTGAATGAGTGCGCCGCGGCGAATCTGCTCCAATTGCCTCTCGCTCACACCCATGGCGCGTGAGAGACGCATGGCCAGTTCGGTGACGCGCTGCGTGTGGCCTTCAGTCTCGCGATCGCGCAAGTCCAGCGCTTTAGACCATCCCTCCAACGTTGCATCGTAGGCCAACACGAGGTCGACGTTGGTGCGCTGCAGCTTTTCGAACAGGGCCGCGTTATCGAGCGCCAGGGCGGCCTGTCCGGCGAGGGTCTGCAGGAACTCTATCCATTCCGGATCGGGGTCGAGCGCGGCGCGGTGGAAGATTTCCAGGACGCCCAGCGCCTGACCTTTGGAGACCAGCGGCACCGCGAAGTACGTCTGGAACCCTTCTCCGACGATGAGCGCCGCGCGGGTGAATCGCCGCGGGCCATCGGACGGCGAGGACTTGGCGCCCAAATCGGCCACATGGACCAGCGCGCGATCGAGCACGGCCCGCCCCGCCAGGCCTTCGCCCAAACGCACGCGCGTCTTGGCCATGTTTCCGCCGCGGAACCCGTTGCCTGCGGCGTAGTGCAGGCTCTGACTGTGCGAATCCAGCAACAGCACGTCTGCGGCGCTCACGCCCAAGATGGTGGTCACTTGGTTGAGCAGGATTTCCAGACTCACGCGCAGATCGGTGGAGGCGCTGATGGCCATCTCGATCGAATGCAGCGCCATCAACCGCTGCAGGCGCTGTTCGGTTTGCTCATGCAGCGTCGCGCGGTGAATCGCGTTCGCTGCAATGTCGCCCACCGCGATGAGGATGCGCACCTGCGACTCCGAGAAGCCATCGTCGTTGCCGGCCCACAGAGCGCCAAGGGTTGACCCCTGGGCCACGAGCGGGATGGCGGCCAGGGCCTTGGGCATCGCTCCCAGCCCGGGGGGCCAGGAGTATCCGGCCATTGTCCCCATGTCGTCGGTGATCATCGGCTGGCCCATCTGGATGACACGCCCGATGATGCCTTCGCCGGGACGCAGGCGCGTGGAAGAGATGGGCGACCACAAGCCTCGTGCGAGTTCGACGACGGTCTCGCCGGAATTGCGATCGCGCATGGCCAACGCCACTCCCCGCGCCTGGAGCAGCGAGGTCAGCTTGTCGAGAATGATGGGCACCATCTCGGCCCGTGCAGGCGCGGTGCGCAGCGCCGAAGAAACTTCGGCCAACGCGGCCAGTTCCTCTGCGCGCTTGCGCGATTCTCCGAACAGTCGTGCATTCTCGAGCGCCACGGCCGTCTGCGAGGCGAACACCTGCAGGCGGTCGGCGTGGGTTTGAGTGAAGGCATTGGGGTTGGCACTGGCCACGTTGATGAATCCGATGACCTCGCCCTTCACCCGTATGGGGGCCCCGGCATAAGCGCGGACCCAGTCGGTCTCGGGAGACTGCGGCCAGCCCGGGTAGGCATGCACATCGGGGATCGAGATCGGCAGCCCGGTTTGAACCTGGTAGCGCAGGTGGGGGGCCTCGCTGATCTTCAGGCGCCGCGTTCCCGACAGGTCGGCCAAGACGCTCTCGCGGAAGCCGCGCATGCGCACAACCTGGGCCTGCCCACCATCGATCAGCATGATGTCCGCCGCGTCGTGGGGCACTACCCGCCCAATTTCACCGAGCACGCGCTCGAGGACCTCGTCGTGGTTGAGAGTACTCGTCAGCACGGCCGCAGCATCGCGCAGCGCGTCCGAGAGGGCCGTCTGCTCACGGATGGCCGTTTCGGCGCGATGGCGCTCGGTGGTGTCGACATACGAGACGAGCACGCGTTGCAGGCTGGCGTCGCTGCCGGCCGCGACGGTCAGATGCAGATGCAGCAAGCGCGCCGCGCCGTCGGGGCCGGTGCTGAGGAACTCGCGCTCCATCGTGCGCTCGCCCTCGGCCAAGGTCACCAATTGCTCCCGGAACATGTCGAGACTGGCCGGCCCGAGGATACGGTCCAGGCTGCCCAGCAGTGACTCTTTATCGCGCGCGGGATAGAACTCCAGCGCGCGGCGGTTGAGGTCGAGGACTTTCACCAACGTAAGTGCGTGGGTCACGACCTCCGGATGTCGCTCGAGGTACGAGCGGACGTCACGGATGCCCGAGAGGCGCAGCCGGTCGAGGTAGGTGCGGACCTGGGAGAAATCCTCTTCCCACAATGCAATTGGGGAGTCGTCGAACAGGGTGCGGTAGCGAGCTTCGCTTTCGCGCAGCGCCGCCTCCGCCTTGCGTCGTTCGGTGATGTCGTCGATCAGGGCCATGGTGCCGGTGACGGCATTCCCGGCATCGCGCAACGGGGCCGTCGAGAGGCTGATTTCGATGGGCCGTCCGTCTTTGCGGACGCGTTGCAAGGCGATCCCCGTCAGGTGTTCGCCGGCCACCACGCGCTCGATCAGCCTCTGGAATTCGGCTTCCTTGGCGGGCTGGACAAAGGGGACGGGGCGCCCCAGCACCTCGCTTTCACTCCAGCCAAAGATGCGCTCAGCGGCCGGGTTCCACAGCGTGACGCGCGCCTGACGGTCGAGGGCCAACAGCGCCAGCGGCGAGGCCTGGATCAGCGCCTGCAAAACTTCGCTGGTGGCCACCAGGCTGTCCTCGGCCCGCTTGCGATCGCTGACGTCGCGGGTCACGGCCAATATCGAATCGCGATTCTCGACACGAAACGCGGTCAGCCGGATTTCGACAGGCAGGTGTGTGCCATCCTTGCGGCGGTGGGTTCCCGAGAGCGTGCGCGGTCCGCCTGCGAAGACCTCGCGCCACATCTCGCGCATGGCCTGCTCATCGTAGTCGGTTTCAATATCGGCGATCCGCCGCGTCAGCAATTCCTCTCGCGAATACCCCAGAATGTGGCAGGCCTGCGGGTTTGCCTCGAGAATCCTTCCCTCAAGATCGTGGACAAATATCGCTTCGGGGACGTGCTCGGCCAACAGCCGGAACCAGCGCTCGCTCTCGCGCACCGCACGCTCGGATTCGACCCGTGCGGTCACGTCGCAGAAAACGAGCGTAGCGCGAACATCGCCGCGTTCGGCGACGGCCAGCACCTCGCCCTCCACCAGGAGGCTCAACGCCGGTCCATCCGGCCGTTGTATCTCCACCTGATGTTGGTGAACGGCGCCCGTGGCGAAGAGTCCGCCGAGCAGGGGGCCGAGCGCCGCCTGATACGCGACGTCGGCATGTTCGGCGACTTCCCCGCTCGCTGCCCCTTCAGGCAGCGGGCGAAGCAGGTCGAACCACTTGCGATTGCCGGCAACGATGAGTCCCGCGTCGTTGATGATGACGCAGGGCAGCGGCACAAGCTCAAGGCGCGCGATGTCGGAGGCTAAGGCAGCGGCCGGCGGGGTTGGAGCGGCGGAACGGCGGGCAGACGGCATGGTCTTCGGCTTGGCCTGTCTCAACCGGCTGGCGGCGTGTTGGTTTCGTCACCGCGGCGCGCCGACTTTTCGCGATACATCTCGGCATCGGCCTGTTTGAGCGCGTCGTTGAGGCGCTCGCCGCGCTCCGCCGTGGCGCTTCCCAGGGAAATGTCGAGCGCGAAGGCCGGGTGGGCGATGTTTTGTGCGCGCAGCTCGATGCGCACGCGATCAAGCGCCTGGCGCGCTCTCTCAGGATCGGTGCCCGGCAACAACACGGCGAATTCGTCGCCGCCGATCCGGGCGATGACGTCCTCGGCACGGAAGGCCGCCCGCAACACGTCCGCCGTCCGTCGCAGCAGCTCGTCGCCCGCCTCGTGACCCTGCGTGTCGTTGGTGGCCTTCAGGCTGTCGACGTCGGCCATGACCACGCTGATCGGCAGCTCGCGACCGCGAGCCATGCGTGCGGCCTCTTCTTCGAAGAACGAACGGTTGTAGAGGCTGGTCAGCGAATCGTGGGTGCTGAGGAAGCGCAGCTTCTGCTCGGCGCGCTTCCGTTCCGTGATGTCTTCCAGGCTGCCCTCAAAGAAGTCCACTTTGCCCGTTTCATCGGGGGCCACGCGGAAGTGGTCCAGAGCCCAGATCGAGGATCCGTCGAGCCTTCGCAACAAGACCTCTTGATTGCGCACAACCGGGGTGCCGGAGGCAAGATCGATCTCGCGCTGGCGGTCCTTTGCGTCGGCGAACAGGTCGGCGACGCTGGCCGCCAAGAGCGAAGCGCGGTCTGGGTAGCCGAGCATTTGCGCCAAGGCATTGTTAGCGTCCAGGATGGTTCCGTCCGCCGAGGTGCGGTAGAGCGCCACCGGCAGATCCTCGAAAAGCATGCGGTAGCGCTTTTCGGAGGCGAGCAGTGCCTGTTGGCCGCGCATGCGCTCGGTAATATCGATGAGCATCACGACGAACAGCATCTCCGCCGCCCGGCCGAATTTCGAGATGGAGGCCTCCGCCGGAAAGACCGTCCCATCCTTGCGGCGCGCGCGAATGTGCTGTCTTTTGCCCATGCGACGCGACGTATCTTGAGAGTGGGCAAACGCCGAGACCAATGGGCGGTGCCCAGCGGCCATACTTTCGGGAAGCAGGATGTCGAGCGGCCGGCCGATCACCTCCTCGGCCGAATAGCCGAAGACGGTCTCGGCCCCCTTGTTGAATACGACGATGCGTTGCGAGTTATCGATTGCAACGATGGCCTCGCCGACCATTTCCATAATGTCGCTCATGCGAGAGGACGCGCTGCGTTCTTCCGCTTCCGCCTGTTCGGCGCGTGTGAACTCTTGCTTCATCAACAGAAAGAATGCCAGCGACGTGCCCAGAACGAACACCCACCCTTTGTAGCTTTGAATCTGGGTCAGCAGGTGAGGGTCGCTCACCAGGCGGGCGAGCAACTGGTCGGTGAGGGCAACCCAAATGGCGCCGGCGATCAAGTACAGGCCGGCGACGCGAAAGGCAGAGCGGGTCGCGCTGCTTCTCATGGCACACCCCCACCATCTCGGGTAGCGAATTGAGGCGGGGAATGACGCGCGGGTGCATGGAACCGAGACTGGCCGACCGCGGCGCCGGGCAGTGGGCCACAGGCAGACTGGACAATGATCCATGGGGGCGAGTGCGGTCGGTGAGGCGCGCTCAGATCGAGGCTCGAGCGGCCGCCCCCGTTGACCGTGGGTTGAACGGCATTTGATACGGCATGAGGGCGGGCTTGGGAGTGCGGGCCCAACCCGGGCCCTCCGCGGAGTCTGTGAGGCGAACTCCAGCGTGGACCTCCGGCGTCGCGGCTCGGACACGCGGAAACGGTTGCCTTGGGCGGTCTGCGCGCGACATGGTTCGGCGGCGTTGCCCGTCGCTTTGCCGTCGCACACATTGCCTCTTGTCCAGAGGGTGAAGGGGAACAGATTGCCAGGTGCAGCCTCGCCAAACCGTCGCCCGTGTCCGCTGCTACAGGTTGATTATACAGCCAACACCCGCGGCGTCTACGGAAAGGAGGGCCTGCAATGCGTCGCAGTACGGAGAGCGATGTGGGTCTCGGCCTCAGCACCACGCACCCGCGGCTGCCCCGCGGGCGGTGGTACCCTCCGGCCATTCCCTTTGACAAGACACCCGGAGTGTGTCATACTCGCCGTGCGGGAGCAGTTTCCCGCCTCATCATGCTATCCCAAGAAAGGAGGAGGTGATGCCCACGATGAGTACAAGTTTTAGTCCAAGCGCTGCGGCATCCCTCCTCCCCGTGCTGGCGTAAGCCGGCCGAGGATAGGTTGCCGCAGCGCGCAGAGGGCCGCCATCACTGGCGGCTCTTTGACTTCTTGTGGCGGATGGGCCCCTCGACGTTTTGCGTTCGTCCATCTCTTCAGCGACACTCCCGTGAGGTCGCCCGGTAAGCGCACCTTTCCGCCTACGATGTTGACATGCCCCATCCCTTCAGTTACCATCACCGCGAGCCTGGCCGGGACCGGCGCGGCGGAAACCTTCGAACCCCGCCAGGTCCGGAAGGAAGCAACGGTAAGGAGGAGCTTCCGGGTGCCGCCGGGGCTCCTGGTCAGGCTCATCTCTCGCCCGTCTCACCACCATGAAGCCACGCCTGGTCCTTGCGTTCGGAGCGGTACTCCTTCTGGCAGCCGTGGGCGCCTATGGCCTGACGCTTGGTTCGCTGCGCCTGGAGGCCGACGGAGTCACGCGCAGCGTGTTGACCCATGCGCGAACCGTCGAACTCGCGCTGCGCGACGCCGGAATCGAGTTGAACGCGGAGGATGTTGTGGAGCCGGCCCCCGAGTTGCCTATCACGCGCGGCATGCTTATCCGCGTTCGACGCGGGCGGTGGATCGACGTGGCGACCGAGCAAGGGTCCTCGCCCATCCTGGCCCACGACGGCCAACCAGCAATTCCGGCGAACCTGCTCCTTCAGGCTGGGGTCCATCTTCTCCCGGGAGACGCGGTTGTGGCTGACGGGCGGCTGGTGGATGCACGGGCGCCGCTCGCGCAGCTCCCCCTTCAGCTGAGCCTTGCCCCGAAGCACGCGCTGCTCGTTGTTCGCGATGGGGTCGCAGAAGAACATAGGGCTGCCGGGCCAACCGTCGGCGAGGCTCTTTGGCAATTGGGAATCCCCTTACACCCTGCGGATTCAGTTCAGCCCGCGTCCACGACGCCCCTGGCGGACATCGCGAGCGCCGACTCGATCACGATCGTCATCCGTTCGGCGCGTGAGTTCCGCCTCACGGTTGATGCGCAGACGCTGAGCGTCGGATCGGCCGCGCCGACGGTGGGCGAGATCCTGGCGCAGGCCGGGGTTGCCCTCACGAATCTCGACTACAGCCGGCCGGCCGAAACCGAATCTGCACCGGCGGACGGCATGATCCATGTCGTGCGGGTGCGCGAGGAATTCATCCGCGAGCAGAAACCGATTGCCTTCGGAGAGCAGCGCCAGTACGTGCCCGAGCTTGACCTGGCGACGCAGCAACTGGTGACGCCGGGTGTCTACGGCATTCAGGAAAGCACTGTCCGCGTGCGCTATGAGGATGGGCAGGAAACCGCGCGCACCTCGGAGGGCGAACGGGTGGCCGTGCCGCCGGTGGACCGGGTGATGGGCTACGGCACCAAGGTGACTATTCGCAGCGTGTCGACCCCCGACGGCACCTTCGACTACTGGCATTCGATCACCGTGTACGGCTCAGCCTATTGGCCGTGCGGCTCGGCAGGTGAACCTGGTCGCTGCTATCCTCACACGGCCAGCGGCAAAGATGTCGATGTGGGCATCATAGCCGTGGTCAAGGCCTGGTACAGGGTCATGCAAGGGTGGGCTGTGTACGTCGACCGCTACGGGCCGGCGCACATTGAGGACGTAGGCCAAAACGTTCGCGACGAATATTGGATCGACGTGGCCTTCCCCGACTATGAGACCTTCGTCGCCCTCGGGGGCTCTGGCCCGAAGACGACCACGCTCTACTTCCGCACACCGGTTCCCAGCGAAGACGCGATCCGCTTCGTTGCCGCGCTGCCCCTCCGCTGATGGCGTTCTCGTTTCCGCCTCTCGACCTGGCTGGAAGACTGCATCGCGCCGGCCTGCGCCTCAAGAAGGGACTCGGCCAAAACTTCCTTATTGATGAAGCAGCGCTGGCGCGCATAGCGCAGGCAGCTGGCGCGACCTCCGCCGATACCGTGCTTGAAATCGGCGCTGGGATCGGAAACCTCACCCGTCACCTGGCTGCGAGCGGGGCCCAGGTTGTGGCGGTGGAAATCGATGAACGACTCCTGGGACTGCTCGAGGAGACAGTGGGGGGCCTGGCCAACGTGCGGGTTGTGCCCGGCGATATTCTCAAGCTCAGGCTCGACCGGCTGCTGGAGAACCGTGAGGCCGGACGCTACATCGCGGTGGGCAACCTTCCGTACTACATCACCTCGGCCGTCATCGAGCGCTTGCTCGAGTCCGATCCGCGCCCCTCAACAATCGTTCTGACGGTGCAGTGGGAGGTGGCCGAGCGGATCTGTGCCCGGCCCGGGCGGATGAGCCTGCTGGCGGTCAGCGTGCAGTACTTCGGTCAACCCGAGATCTTGGAACGCCTGCCGGCCGGCAGCTTCGTCCCCGCGCCGGAAGTGGATTCGGCCATCGTTCGCATCGCGGTCGATCCTGAGATTCCCCCTCCCGCCGAACGGCGTGCCTTCTTCCGCGTGGCGAAAGCGGGCTTCTCCCAGCGCCGCAAACAACTGGTCAATTCGCTGGCGGGCGGGATGGCCCTCTCGCGCGGGGAGGTGCTCGCTGCGCTGGGCCGGGCCGGAGTTGAGGCGACTCGCCGCGCTGAGACGCTCTCGCTCGACGAGTGGGGTGCGCTGAGCCGGGAGCTGCAACGCGACAGGCCGCAGTCGCCCGGGTAACGCTCACAGGGGATGGACGCGCGAGAAGGGGCTGCCGGAGAACCGGCAGCCCGTTTGCATCCTCGTCAATGAAGCGGGAACCCAACTCTCCGGCGCGCGATGACTCTCCCTTTGCGAGTCGCCCACCGCAGGATCGACCCAGGCGAGGAGCGCTCGCGCTGAGCGGGATGCCTGCGAGCAGCGCCCGAACGCGGCCGACCGTAACGCGTGCTATGCCCTCTCCCTCATGCTCCGTGCGATCTGGGCTGCAAGCTAGGCAGGCAACCGCCAAACGGCCAGGATGATCGCGTTGACCACAATCGCCACGGCCTGGTAGCCGGCGGTGATGAGATACAACTTGAACGGTCGGCGCGAGAAGATGTATTCGCTGCCAAAGGTTGTCAGGACGAACCCCACCGCGACGAGTAGGCCGGCTTTGAACCCGCCCAGCACGGTTGTGGCGCCGACGGAGCGTACGACCACGGCCAGGGTCGTACCGCCCACGAGCGCCAAGGCAAAGGTGCCGAGGTACAGAAGAGGTTTTGCGCCCTTGCGCAGGTCCTCTTCAGATATGCCAATCAGGCGGCTCCACGGCCCGCCGAAGACACGCATGGAGTACCAGATGAATCCAATCGCCATGTACACGACTCCCGTGACGAGTACCGCAAGCCAATTGATCGTCGGAAGACCGAACATCGCTGTACCTCCTCCTGATGAATATCGCGGTTTCAGGTGCTTACCGGAAGCAAACCCCGGTGGGTGAGGATGGGTGCTTGCGACAAGACGCACAAGAAGATGCGCCCTTCAAGCAGAACGATCGAGCGAGGGCAGCGGCACACGATCGGCGGGAGTCAGCCGGCGGTGTGTACGCCACACATCGAACACTCGCCACGCGGCCTCCAGCTTGACCTGGGTCGACATTTTCGACTGGCCGATGCGCCGATCCTCGAAGTAGATCGGCACCTCGCACACGCGGTAGCCAAGCCTCTGGGCGACGTAGGCCATCTCTACTTGAAAGACATAGCCGTTCGAGCGAATGCGCCCGAGATCCATACCCAGCAGGGTGGTGCGGCGCCACACTTTGAAGCCGGCCGTCGCATCGTGAACGCGCAGTGCGAGCAGGCCTTGCGAATACACATTGCCCCACCATGAGAGCAACCGCCGGCCGGCGCCCCAGCGCGAGTCGAGCTTGCCCCCGGGAACGTAGCGCGAGCCGACGGCCACGTCGTGATCGCGCATTTCGCCAAGCAGCTTGAGGAGATCCGCCGGCGCGTGTGAGAAATCCACGTCCATCTGACCCACCAGGGTTGCGCCGTCCGCCAAGGCCCGGCGGAAGCCGGCCACGTACGCCGTCCCCAGCCCGGATTTTGCCGGCCGGTGGATGACCTGCAAGGTGCCATTTGATTGCCCAGCCAGCAGATCGGCCACTTGGCCAGTTCCGTCGGGCGAGGAATCGTCGACGACGATCAGCCGCACATTGGGCAGCCCAAGCGCCCACAACGCCTGGACCATGTCCGGTAGGTTTTCGGCTTCGTTGTAGGTGGGCAGGACGATGGTGAGTGAGTCCATGGCGGCGCCCGGTGAATGGGCTTGGAGGAATGTAGCATCGCGCGAGTCGGACGTCAAGCGCGGGCTAGGCGCCCTCCCCAAAACGCGAGATGACGCGCGCCGTATGCTTGGCCCCCTGTAGCAAGTTGGCGACCACGACGTGCTCGTTGGGGGCATGTACCTGGCCGCCGGGGTAACCGACGCCGAGCGTGACCACCGGCATTCCCAGCCGGCGGACAAACAGGTAGTTCGGTCCCGATCCGCCCGTCATGGGAACGATCCGTTGCGGCACGCCGTACACATCCCGTGCCGCCTCGACCACCAACCGGACCAGCGGATGACGCGGGTCGGTGCGGGCTGGCGGCTCGCCTCCAAGAAGAGCCACTTCAATGTCCTCGAAACCCTGCGCCACCAGATGGGCGCGAAGTTTCTCCAGAATGTCCTGCGGTTCTTGATTCGGAACCAGCCGAAAATCCACTTTGGCTCGCGCCTGAGCAGGCAGTACGGTCTTCGATCCCTTTCCTTGATAACCGGAGGTCAGCCCGCAAATAGTGCAGGTCGGCGAGAAGACGGTCTCGCGGCGCAACTGTAGCCCTCCCTGCAATCCTTTGATGAAGCCTTTGAATCCGTATTGGGCGAGGTAGTGCGGGGCCGGGTCGGGCAGGGCACGCAGGAACTCCAGATCTTCTGCCGAGGGAGGAACGACCGCGTCGTAGAAACCGGGGATGCGAATGTGCTCATCCGGTCCTTTGAGGCTGGCGAGGGCCCAGGTCAGGCGCCAGGCCGCGTTGGGAAAGATCGATCCGCCGAGTCCGGAGTGTGCATCGTGGGCGGCGCTCCGCGCGTGGAGTTCAACGTAGCATATGCCGCGCATCCCCAGAGTCTGAAGCGGCACGCCTTCCTCATCCACGCCGCCGAATTCCCAGATGCACCCGTCGGCGGCCAGACGCGAGGCGTTGTCCTCGACAAAGGCGGGCAGGTTGGGGCTGCTGATTTCCTCTTCGCCTTCGATGACGAACTTGACGCGGCAGGGCAGTTCGGGGCTCGCCTCGAGCAGGGCATCCAGCGCCGCCAGCCGGCTGACAATGTGCCCTTTGTTGTCGCTCGCGCCGCGTGCGAAGAGCTTGCCCTCGCGCAGGCTGGGCGCGAAGGGCGGGGTGATCCACTCCTCGAGCGGCTCGGGCGGCTGCACGTCGTAGTGATCGTAGAACAGCAATGTGCGCTGGGTGCGACCGGCCCTTTCGGCGAACACCACCGGATGCCCGCGGGTCGGCACCACCTCTACCTTGAACCCGCGCCGGCCAAGCGCCGCGGCCACCCCTACGGCGGCCGCGGCGATGCCCTCGCCGGTGGCGGAGACGCTCGGCTGCGCGCACAGCTGTGCGAGTTCGGCTACAATCGTCGCCTCGTGGCGGTCGAGGTAAGTGTCCATCTGGGCTTCAAGCTCGCGGTTCATAGTGGATTCTCCACTCGCCAAGAAATGTCCGCCGGCCCTCGCTCCGCCGACAGCGAGTTGCGGTGGCGCTCGCCGCGCGAGCCCCATACGGCATGCGGGTGCGACGGGTGCTCACGCAGGAGGCAGTGCGTATGAAGGACCATCGCTACATCGACATCACGCTTGGGCTGGGGCCGGGCCTCCCGACGTGGCCGGGTCACCCGTCGTTCGAACTCGAATCAGTGCGAAGCATCGCTTCGGGCGCCTCGTCCAACGTGTCGCGCCTCTCGATGAGCGTTCACGGAGGCACGCATGTCGACGCGCCGCGGCATTTCTTCGACGATGGCGCCGGCGCCGATAGCCTGCGTCTTGAAAGCATGCTCGGCCGCGCGTACGTGGTCTACCTGCCCAAGGTGGATCGAGTGACCTCAGCCGAACTCGAACGTGCGCGCATCCCCTCGCGCACCCGGCGCCTGCTCATCCGCACCGGCAACTCTGAGTTCTGGTCTCAGGGCGAGGCGACCTTCCATGAGAACTTCGTCGGGCTGGATGCCAGCGCCGCGCAGTGGATCGTCGCGCACCACATGCAGCTCGTGGGTGTGGACTACCTCTCGGTGGCGCCATGGAAAGAGGGCCGGCCGACGCATGAGATCCTGCTGCGCGCCGGCGTGACCGTGGTCGAGGGGCTCAACCTGCTGCATGTCAAGGCTGGGCGCTATCGCGTCTTGTGCCTGCCGCTGCGGATCCTGGGCAGCGACGGCGCGCCGGCCCGCGTGGTACTGGAGAGGCTGGGCGGCAACCGCTAGCGGTGAAAGGTTGGGCCGCCCAGCGGCAGGGTGTGCCCGCCGTCCATGACGATTGTCTGCCCGCGGATCATGCTCGCCGCTGGCGAAGCCAGGAAGGCCACCACCTCCGCCACATCCTCGGGCGTGACCATCCGTCCGGCGGGGATCTCCTTGCGGACTTTCTCAAGCCACTGATCCTGCTGCAATGCAACGAAATGCCTCAGCGCCTCGGTATCCACGATGCCGGGGGAAAGCGCGTTGACCACGATTCCTTTGGGCGCAAGTTCAACCGCCAGATAGCGCGTGAGCGCCTCCAGCGCGGCCTTGCTCGCGCCGACCACGACATACTCGGGTAAAACACGCGCGGCGCCGGGCGACGAGATGCTGACGATCACACCGCCGCCGCGCTTCTCCATGAGCGGGGTGGCGAGCTGCGCGCAGAAGAGCAGAGCGCGCGCATTGATATTCATCGTCCATTCCCAGCCTTTGGGTTTTTGTTCGAGCGCCGGGCGGTTGTAACCGGAGGCGGCATTGCACACCAGAATGTCGAGCCCGCCGAAAGCCGATTCGACCTGCGTGAAGAGATGTTCGATTTCGTCGATTTCGCCGATGTTGGCTTTGACCAACTCTGCACGCCGGCCGAGGTCGCGGATGGCCTGGGCGGTGGCTTCGGCCGGCTCGCGGTTGCGGAAGAAGTTGACCACAATGTCTGCGCCGCGCTGCGCCAGGTTGAGCGCGATCGCCCGGCCGATGCCTCGACCTGAGCCGGTGATCAGCGCGACCTTGTTCTCGAATTCATGTCCGTTGTCATCCATGCAATCGTCCTACCCTGGTGGCTTTCGAATTGGATCGGATGGGCGGATCGGTTGGTGCAGGGCGCGGTCCACTGCGGCCAGCCCGCGTTCGCCTCGCCGCACGATGTCGTCGTGCAGCGCGTCCACCTGCGCGCGGATGGCCTCGACGGGCAACCCCTGGCACGCGGCCGGAAAGCCGGCCAGCCAGTGCCCGGCCCGCGCGAGGGCATGCAGCGCCCCCCGGTAACTTCCGCGTTCCACGTGATGCCATGCGACGGCCAGCTGCAGGATACCGTGATATAGCTCGCGTACGTGACCGGGTTCGGCGCGCCACGCATGTTCGAGCGCTTCGTGCGCGTCGAAGAAGGCACCACGGTTGAAGCGCGCGAGCCCCTCCAGCACCTCTGCAGGCAACGGCTGGCTGCACCCGGAGTCTGCTTCCGTTGCATGATCCTGCGTTGACCGTGTCTGGAGGTTGCGGCCGTTCATTCGCCCGATTGTATCGCGGCTGGCCGGGCCGGCCTCATCCCGCCAACGAACCCGAGTAGTGCAGGATGACTCCGGCGGTGATGCCGAGCTGAGCCAGGTGATAGGTCACATGGATGAGGATGCGCCCGAGCCACAGCGGGCGAATGAACTTGTTCCAGGCGTGGAGGGTGTCGGAGAGGAAGAATAGGCCCGCTCCAAGTGAAACGAGTAGGGCTGGGGGAATGCCCCAGGCCGGGCGCGACAGGCATTGCACCGCCGAAAACAACATTGCGGCCAGGACGATGCTGTAGAGGAGCAACGGCGCCCGCAGTCCCGGCTTGCCGAGTGCGCGCACGCCGGCCGATAGCCGGCCATACACCCAGGCAACAAGTACGAGCAGCACGCCTGCGAGCCCAAGTGCGGGGAGCCCGAATCGGGCGGGTGAGAGGTTGAGCCCAACGATGTAGGCCAGGTGAGCCAGGAAGAAGGCCGCTAGCCCGCCGATGAACCGCTCGCTGGGCAGCATGAGCAGGATATCGCCGACGAGCGAGAGACCCAGCGCAATTGCGAACCATAGCGCGCCGCCGGCCAGATGAGTGCGCTGGACCAGCCAGGCCAGGAGGAAGAGGATGGCGAGCGGCTTGGCGACGTATTCGAGGGGCTTATTGGCCTGCCAGCGGGCGAGCCAATCGAGGAGCATGGCCAGCAGGGCGAGGACGAAGAGGGGGGACAAACCATTACTCCAGGTGTGAAGCCAGGAGGGTATTCTGGCGCATCTCGTCGATTCGCGCCAGTTGAAAGAGGAGCCTCGCCACACCGCTCGAGCATAGGGCGTGGACGATCTGAGACCCAAACAGTGGACGTCGGCCGACGTGCATTCATTCGGAGCTTGTGCGTGAATTCGCAAGGGGCTGCGCAGCGCGTGCTATACTTTTCTCGGTGAGGGCCTAAGTGGACTGCTCCGTATCCGCGGACGTTCTTTCAAAGGAGAAGGTGAAATGCGCAAGATAGTAATGACTTCCACAGTTGCATTGGTCGCACTCGCCTTGGTGGTGTCGCCCGTCTTCGCCATCACCGGCAATTGGGTTGAGGACAACGAGCACCCGTACGTTGGACTGGCGGTGTTCTACGATGCCAACGGCGAGTTCATCTGGCGCTGCAGCGGCTCGCTTATCTCCGCGACCAAGTTCCTCACGGCTGGGCACTGTGCCGACACGGCCGAGGGTGCAACAACGGCCCGGGTCTACTTCCAGCAAGATGCCGGCGCCAACTATGATCCGGCGACGCAGCTTGACCAAGTGACCGGCTACCCTGAGTATTGCGCCGCGGGCACCCTGGGTACGCTTTGCGCCACATCCGACGAGATCTACAACTACGGCTTTGCCAATTTTGCCGGATTCCCGAACACTCACGACGCCGGGCTTGTGATCCTCGACCAGGCGATCAGCATGCCGGAGTACGGGGTGCTCGCGTCGGCGGGCGCGCTTGACGCACTGGGCACAGCGCGCGGGAAGAAGGATACGACCTTCACCGTCAGTGGATATGGCCTGACCTACCGTACGCAGGAGCACTCGGCGGTTCCTAACATCTCCTTCCGCTCGAGATTGATGGCAAATTCCACTCTCGTCAACCTCAACAGCGCCAATAACGACGGATTCAATCTGCAGACGCAGGGCAACGGCGATGATCGAGGCGGAACATGCTCAGGCGATTCCGGCGGCCCCGTGTTTCTCGGCGGCCCCGAATCGAACGTAATCGTGGCCGTCACTTCATTCGGCTTGAACGCCCTGTGCCGCGGGACCGATTTCGCGTATCGTGTTGACCGTGCGGAAGTGCTCACCTGGATCAACAGCCACTAGATTTCGTGGGACCGAAGAATCTGGTGGCACTGGTCAACTAGCCCCCGGGGCATCGCGGATAGGCTTCAGAGATGGGCCGGGATCTTCCCGGCCCATCATTCTTGAATCATCACAGACTGCCTCGCATCCGTCGTCAAGCGAACGACCAGGGCCTCGACCGAACAACTCCTTTGCGTGAACGTTGTGTCACCGCTCGAGGGCATGAGATGAATTCGACGTATGGGGCCGCATTCAATCCCGGACCGCGTCCGATTCCTTGAGGACCGCGCCCGGCGAGTCTGATAGTCACTTGAAGACCAAGAGCGTGGTTGAGGGCGCCGGGGGAGACCAGGCCCGTGGGGCGCTTGCCTCTTCTGGAACACCTCTGGGAGGTGAGCGTTGCGGTGCGCGAGCGTGACTTGGATCAGGAAGCGGATTGAGAGGTCGGGGAGGGGGGATTGCCGACCAGGCCGAGCTCGCCGGCAACCCCTTGCATCGCGGCGATCACATTGGCCACGTGGTCCCACACATCCACCCCCAGCTCGCGCGCACCGCGTTCGATATCCTCGCGGTTGACTCCCGCGGCGAAGGCGCGGTCCTTCCATTTCTTGCGCACCGAGGTCGGGGTGAGATCGGCCAGCGAACGCGAGGGACGCACCAGAGCCACCGCGGCGATCAACCCCGTGACCTCGTCGCAGGCGAAGAGCGCGCGATCGCGCAAGGCGGTGCGCGGCACACCGGTGTGCTCGGCGTGGCTGAGGACGGATTGAATGATGTCTTCGGGAACGCCGCGCGCGCGCAGGAGCGGCGCGCCGTCCTGCGGATGGCGCTCGAGAGTTGGATGGATCTCCCAATCGAAATCGTGGAGCAGTCCGACGACGCCCCAAGGCGCTTCATCTTCGCCGAAGTGGTGTGCGTAGTAACGCATGGCGGCTTCCACCGCCAGCATGTGGCGCACCAGGCTTTCGCTGGTGACGTATTCGCGAACGATGGCGAGGGCTTGGTCGCGGTCCATCGGTCAACTGCGCGAGCGCGGCTCGCGCATGGCAATCGTCTGCAGAGGTCCGAGGATTGGCTGCGAGTGAAGAACGTGCAGGTCGAGCACGGCCCCGAGCGTGGCGGCCACTTCGCGCAGGCGCCAATACAGGTAGGGGCCGCGGCTGTACCGGCGCCGGTCGGCCGCCACACCCTGCGTATCGATGCCCAGCTCACGGCACGAGTACACCGCTCGCGGCAGGTGATAGGCCTGGGTGACGGCGATGGCGCGCTGCACGCCGAAGACGTAGCGAGCGCGATAGCAGGTATCGTACGATCGGCGGCCCGCGAAATCGAGCACCAGCGCATCCTCGGGGGCGCCCAGGCGCAGCGCGAGTTGGCGCATGGCCTCCGGCTCGTTGTAGCCGGGGTCGCTGTTGTCGCCGCTCAGTAGGATCTTCTCGACCACTCCCTTTTCGTACAGTTCCACGGCGGTCGTGACCCGGTCGGCCAGCACCGGGGTGGGGGCGCCGCTGCGCCACAGCCCGGCGCCGAAGACGATCGCTACCGGCGCGGGCTGAACCGCCTCGCCGGGCGCGCGCAGGAAGGGATGGGCCTGCCATTGTACGTAGACGTACGGCGCGAGGATGATCAGGGCGAGCGCAATAAGTGCCACGACGGCCAACAACACAGGTCTCGCCTTCTTACGAAAGGTCAATCGCGGACTCCAATCGATGAACGGCTCCAAGTTGCCCGGGAGCATCTTTTGGGCAGGTGCGGATTGTAACATGAGGTCGGACGTAGTTTCGCGATTCTCTTATCTCAATGCAATCCTGCAGAGTATAATTGCCTCACTTGAGGCGCCATCTCATCTGACCAAATCCATACTAGGCGAGGAGCAGAGACACGCCCCAAGCGAATGTTGTCGCCAAGTAGCTCCGGAACGTAAGGGGGATCGGGCGGTCGATGAGCAAGGCGGCGCGAACCTGACTCGAGCGGGCAACGTGCTTGGCGATGAGGACTGGGACTGATATATGGTTTGGACTCGTCAGGCAAGATATCTCCTCCTGACGAGGCGTGGGGGTTGTCCCAAGTGGTGGGTGTCATGGCAGACAACTTGCCCTCACACTTCAAGCTGCCATCGGTCTTTGCCGTTGGGGGAAGCTGGCTGGTCTCGGGAAAGCTGCTGGCCGCGGGTGCATTCGAGGAAGTGACCCGCCTCGCGCGCGAAGCCGTCGAGATTGTGGCGCGCGAGCGCGGGCACGGAGGCAAGCAATGAGCGCACGCATCGTCACCTTCGGTGAGATTATGCTGCGACTCAAGCCGCCTGGGTTTGAGCGGATCCTGCAATCGCCTGCCTTTGAAGCCACATTTGGCGGCGGCGAGGCCAACGTGGCCTTCTCGTTGGCCCGCTTCGGCCTGCCCGTGTCGTATGTAACGCTGCTCCCGGACAATCCAATTGCAGATGCGGGGCTGGCCTTCCTGCGAAGCGCGGGCGTGGATACTTCGCATGTCGTGCGGCGCGGGGGGCGCATGGGGATTTACTTCCTCGAGGCCGGCGCCAACCAGAGGCCCTCCGTGGTGGTGTACGACCGCGCCCATTCCGCGATCATGGAAGCCTCCCCCGCGGACATCGACTGGCCCGAAGTCCTTAGCGGCGCGGGGTGGTTCCATGTGACGGGAATAACCCCGGCCGTGAGCGCGGCAGCGGCCGAGATGACCCTCGCGGCGGTAACGGCGGCCCGCCGCTTGGGGCTGACCGTTTCCTGTGATTACAACTATCGCAAGAATCTGTGGAAGTACGGCAAGCGCGCGCCAGAGGTGATGCGCGACATCGTGAGCCAAGCAGACATCGGCCTGGCCAACGAAGAGGACTGTCAACTCGCCCTGGGCATCCCGCTGGGGGGCGCCGATAACGTGGCCGGCGTCGAGCGAGGAGAAATCCGCAGCGAGTACTATCACTCGCTGTGCGAGAAGGTGTTAGCCGCCTTCCCAAATCTGAAGATGCAGGCGATCACGTTGCGCGAGAGCTTTAGTGCAAGCCACAATGGGTGGTCGGCCTGCCTACACGACCGCCAATCCTTCTTTCGCGCACCGCGCTATGAGGTGGGTGCCATCGTGGACCGCGTAGGGACGGGGGATGCTTTCGCCGCCGGAATGATCTATGGTCTGACGACCGGCATGGCGGCTGAGGAGGCGCTGCGCTTTGCCACGGCCGCCTCGTGCCTCAAGCATTCCATCCTGGGGGATTTCAACCTGAGCACGGTGGATGAAGTGAAACGTCTGGCGCAGGGCGAGGCCTCCGGCCGCGTGCAGCGTTGAGGAGGGCGGCCCCGCACCTCGCATGAAAACGTCGACCGGCCCGTGAGGGCCGGTCGTGATTCCAGGGAGGGGTCCCGACATTTTCACCAGCGCGTGAGTGCCGAAGCGGGGAGTTGAACCCCGACGGCCTTGCGGCCACTGCGCCCTGAACGCAGCGCGTCTGCCATTTCCGCCACTTCGGCAACAGGCAGGATTCTACGCGGTTTCAGCGATTTGTCAACGACGCGATGCATCGGTCTTGGTCGTCCGACGCGTTGCTGCGAGGCGCGCGGCGGCCGAAGGCAATGCGTCCCGGGTTTATTGTCCCGGTCGCCGTAAAGTGCCGAGGCCCGACAACGGCACGTCAAATCAATTGCGAAGTGCAACACGGACAACGCGCGGCCTTGAGCGGGATGCTCGAAAGGCAGTGCGGACAGTCTTTGGTTGGTGCCGGTGCCGCGGGCGCCGGCTTCGGGCTGAGCCGGTTGACTTGCCGGACGAGCAGGAAGATAACCAAGGCCACGAGCACGAAGTCGACGATCGTATTCAGGAAGACTCCGTAGTTGATCGTGGGGGCCCCGGCCGCTTGGGCCTCAGCCAGCGAGGCGAATCTCGCACCCGTCAGGCTGACAAACAGACCGGCGAAATTCACCCGCCCGAGAAGCATCCCGACCGGCGGCATGATGACGTCGTTTACCAGGGACGTGATGATCTTGCCAAACGCGCCACCGATGATGATGCCGATGGCCAGATCAAGCACACTGCCGCGCATTGCGAACGCCTTGAATTCCTTCATCATGGCGGTCCTCCAATTGAGTTTGGGTGTACGGGCGAAATGCGCACTCGGCCGGGAGTCACCGACCTTGTGGCAAGCTCTCGCCGAATTATAGGCCCGGCCTCGTTGGGCCGGGCGGCACGGGCCGCTGAGCCGTGGTATTCGAAGACGTCACGGCACAGCCGAATCCGTGAAGGCTGACGAGTATAATGGCGCAAACCCGCTGGCCGGGTGCTCCCATGGGCAAAGCCGAATTCTCAATTGTCAGTGCTCCCCGCTTCAACGTGGCCGGACCCGTGCGCTGGATTCTCTCGCACGCCCTGCGCTACCCGTTATTCCCTTTGGTGATGATCCTGGCGGCAATCGGCAACAACACGGCCTTCAGCTATGTCCAGGTATTCGTGGGACGGGCATTTGACGTTATTACCACACCGGGCTGGTCGACGGCCGCCCTCACCGCTGTTGCGCTCTCCGTTCTGGTCGCGGCGCTCAGCCAGGGCGTCACCGGCCTGTTGCGCAACTATGCCGCGGAGTTCATGGCCCAATCGCTCGAGCGAGACGCGCGCGACGAGATGTACCTCAACCTGTTGGGCAAAAGCCAGACCTTTCACGGCCGCCAGCGCGTGGGCGACGTCATGGCGCGTGCCACCAACGACGTGCGTTCGCTGAACTACATGGTCAGCCCGGGACTGATGCTGATCACCGACTCGCTGATGAACACGATCATCCCCATCCTCCTGATCGGGCAGATCCATCCGCGGCTCTTGGTCGTCCCGCTGGCCTTTGTGGCCATTCTGGTGATCACTCTCATCGACTACAGCCGGCGTTTGAGCCCGGTCACCCTGGCCATGCGTGACCAGTTCGGCGTGATGAACGCCGGGCTGGCCGAGGCCATTGCCGGGATCGAGGTGGTCAAGGCCAATGTGCGCGAGCGATACGAGTGGGATAAGTTCACTCACAATGCACGCCTCTATCGCAATCAATTCGTGCGCCAGGGCGAAATCCAGGCAATGTATCTTCCGATGCTGGGCTTCTCCATAGCCTGGGCGGCGGGATTCTTCCATGCCCTCACGATCTGGCGCGAAGGCGCGATCACCCTCGGACAAGTCGTCGCCTTCATCGGGCTGATGGGCGGGTTGCGCTTTCCCACCTTCATCTCGCTCTTCTCCTTCGATCTGGTCCAGCTCGGGGTGGCAAGTGCCCGGCGCATTCTGGCGCTGATCAACGCGCAGACCGACCTGGACGAGAACCCGCGGGGTGTCGCTCGCCGCATCCGCGGCGACGTCGTTTTCGACGCGGTGGGCTTCCACCATGAAGGCAAACAAGTGCTGCGCGGGGTGAGTTTCGTCGCCCGCCCGGGAGAGACGATCGCCATCGTCGGCCAGACCGGCTCGGGCAAGACGACCCTCACTCGCCTCATCAATCGCATCTATGATGCCGACGCCGGGCGAGTGCTGGTGGACGGAGTGGACGTGCGCGAATGGAGCATCGATTCGCTGCGTTCCCAGATCTCGACCATTGAGCAGGACGTGTTCCTCTTTTCGCGCACGATCGCCGAGAACATCGCGTTTGGAGTGGCGGATGCGACGCCGGAGGCGATCGAACGCGCCGCGCGTGAGGCGCAGGCCCACGATTTCATTCTCTCCTTTGCCGAGGGCTACCAGACGATGGTCGGCGAGCGGGGGGTGACGCTCTCCGGCGGACAGCGCCAGCGCATCGCGATCGCCCGCGCCTTCCTCACCGACCCGCGCATCCTCGTCCTCGACGACAGCACCAGCGCCATCGACAGCGCCACCGAAGACGAGATTCAGCGTGCCATGCACCGCATCAGCCGCGAACGCACGACTTTCCTTATTACTCACCGCCTCAGCCAGATCCGCTGGGCGGACCGGATCCTGGTGCTGCAACGCGGCGAATTGGCGGATCAGGGCACCCACGAGGAACTGTTCACGCGCAGCGCCGATTACCGGCGCATTTTCGCGCGCTACGATTGAGGCTGGCAGCGCATGGGCTTTATTCTCGACGGACTTGAAACCGAGGCTTACGACCGGACGTACCGCGATCGGGATCTGACGCGGCGCGTGATCGGGTACTTTCGCCCCTTTCGCGCGCAGGTCGTGCTCGTCGCGGCGACCCTGGCGCTCAACTCGGTGGCAGGTTCGGGCGGGCCGATCATCATTTCGCGGTCGATCGACGTGTTGGCCGCCGACCCCTCTCTGGCGAGAATGGCGGCGCTGAGCGCCCTGACGTTGGCTGTGGGCGGCCTGGCCTGGGTATGCAATTTCATCCAGCAGCGCATTTCCGCGCGGGTGATCGGAGATGTGGTGCTGCAACTGCGGCAGGATGTCTTCGCCGCAACGGCCAGCCACGATCTCTCCTTCTTTGAGGAACATGCCTCGGGCAAGATTGTCAGCCGGATCACCTCCGACACCCAGGATTTCTCGGATGTGGTCTCGCTGGTGGTCAACCTCATCAGCCAAGTGTTGTTGGTGGGATTCCTATTGGTGTGGCTGCTGCGGGTTCATGTGGGCCTCACGCTGCTGCTGCTGCTCATGAGCCCCGTGGCGGCCGCGATTGCCCTCAGCTTTCGGCGCATCGCGCGGGCGGTCACCCAACGTGCGCGGCGGGTGACCGCCAAGATCAATGCGCAAATCCAGGAATCGATCTCGGGGATCATGGTCGCGAAGGCCTTCCGTCAGGAGCACGCCATCTACCAGACCTTCGCGGCCAACAACCGCCAGGCCTACCGCGTCGGATTGCAGCGCGGGCTCACGCTCGACACGATCTTCCCCATCATGGGCATCGCCTCGGGTGTGGGTGTAGCGCTGCTCATCTACTTGGGCGGTTTGCGCGTGCACAGCGGAGCGATCTCTCCCGGCAACTGGTACCTCTACATGCAAGCGGTCAGCTTCTTCTGGTGGCCGCTGATGAACATCGCCTCCTTCTGGAGCCAGTTCCAGGACGGTCTTTCGGCGTCGGAGCGCGTCTTTGCGCTGATCGATGCCGAATCCAAGGTTGTTCAGCGCGGCGCCGAGCCGGTCGAGAAGGTTGCGGGCCGCATCACCTTCCGTCACGTGAGCTTCACCTACACGGGCAAGGAAACCGTCTTGCCGGATTTCTCGCTCGATATTCGCGCCGGCGAAAGCGTCGCCCTGGTGGGGCATACCGGCGCGGGCAAGAGCTCGGTCGCCAATCTGATCGCCCGCTTCTACGAATACCAGGCGGGAGAGCTGCTGGTGGATGGGCGAGACATTCGCCTGCTGAACTTGCGCGACTATCGGCGACACATTGGGCTTGTGCCCCAGGATCCGTTTCTCTTCTCGGGGACGGTGCGCGAGAATATCCACTATGGGCGCGAGCAGGCCAGCCCCGCCGACATTGTGGCCGCGGCTGTGCGCATCAGCAACGGCGAGTGGATCTCCGATTTGCCGGCCGGCCTGGACAGCGATGCGGGCGAGCGCGGCGCGAACCTCTCCATGGGTCAACGGCAGCTCGTGGCGCTGGCGCGCGTGCTGCTCAAGAATCCCTCGGTGCTGATTCTGGATGAAGCGACCGCGAGCGTGGATCCCTTCACCGAGGCGCAAATTCAAGAAGGGCTCGAGCACGTGCTGCGCGGCAGGACTTCGATTGTGATCGCCCACCGCCTTTCGACTGTGAAGCGCGCCGACCGCATCGTGGTCATGGACCATGGAAGAATCATCGCAGAAGGAACCCACGAGAGCTTGATGGCGCAGGGCGGGCACTACGCGGAACTCTACAGTTTGTATTTCCGACACCAATCGCTGGAGGCCCTCAACCGACCCGTTTGGCGACGCGAAGGGAGCCCGGCCTCATGAGCAAAGGCACCCGCGTGTCCTGGCCGCACAGTGGGTTGACTAGGGTGCTGCCCTCCAATCGGCTGGCGGAAAGACCGTCGGTGAAAGGACGCGCGGGAGCACTCAGCACCTTCCCGCGCGTTGCCTTGGTCTGCGTCCTGCTCTCTGCCCTATGGAGTGGGACCCCTCGGGTGGCTCGCGCCGACATTGCACCCCCTGAACAACCGCCGGGCAGCAGCCTGGCTCCGGATGCCGAAATCACTTATGTCGTCATGGTGTCGGAGGAGGTGCTGTTGACGGTGCAGGCGACTCCCTGGAACGGCACCTACTCTGTTGAGGAAGAGAACCGAGGGGTGACACAGGATTGGGCAAGGGTCGAGGCCCACTTTGTCATGCGCAATTCGGGCACGCACCGCGAGGCGATGGCAGTACGCTTCCCGTTGAGCATTCCGTTGCACAACGAATCGTCGCCAAACGAGATCCACGGTCTGACGGTGCACGTCGATGGGCGCCCAGTCGCGACCCGGCGGATCGAGGCGCCTTTTGACGGTGGGGGAAATACCGAAGAGAGCCCGATCGGGTGGGCGGTCTTCGACGTCGACTTTCCCGTGGGGGCCGAGGTCCGCATCGACGTCGAGTATCCCCTGCGGGCGACGGGCTACGCTAATCAGGAATCGCGCTTCGTCTACGTTTTGGGCACCGGCGCTGGCTGGCGAGGGGCCATCGGCCAGGCCGACATCAGCCTGCGCTTGCCTTACCCGGCATCGATAGAGAACATCGTCGACTATGATGCGGGATGGATGACTCCGGAGTACCAGCTCGAGGGTTCCGAAATCCGGTGGAGCTACGCTGACCTCGAACCCGAGGCGGGCCGGGTTGTGACCGCAACTCTTGTGGCGGTGGATCTATGGCAGGGCGTGGTGAAAGCGGAGGCCGACGTGATTCCGCGGGCCGAGGATGGCGCTGCCTGGGGAGCGCTGGCCCGCGCGGCGAAGATCGCACTCTGCAGCGAGAAGGGGTACTGGCCGCGACAGGATGCGGGCGGGCGGCACCTGGCTGAGCGCAGCCTGGCCGCCTATGAGAAGGCAACCGCTCTCGCTCCGGACGACGCTCGCTGGCATGCTGGTTATGCCGAACTGCTGGCAAAGCTCGTAACCAGCGGGAATGCCGACGATCCGATATTGGGGCGAGCGATCGTGCAGCTCAACGCCGCGCTCGAACTTGAGCCGACAAACGCCCAGGCACTGCAGGTTGTTGAGGACTTGCGTGGCCGCGCATCCATCGCACTCGAGCAAGCGGCCTCCGGTGCCCGGGTGGTCATGATGACCTCCACGCCGACCGTCAGTGTGCCCACCGCCGCCGCATCACATGCCATGGCGCCCTCGCGCGCTGCCACCCGCGAGGCAGCCACCTTCGGACCGACGGCGGCGACTACCACCCCGGAGTCCGCGCAGGCCAGCGGCACGAGCGGTGGATGCCTCGGGTCAGCCGCAGCCATCGCGTTAGCCGCTCCCCTAGTTGTGGTCTCTTCCCGGCCCAAGCGATCAGCCGCGCGCGGCCGCGCCCCCTCCGCACATTGATCTGCAGGCTGACGCTATTCTCGCCTGCCCGCCTGCAGCGGATGCGCGCAGGCTGTGAAAGGCCGGCCGTTTCAGGGGGGCGCAGATTTGTCCGACCTGGCTCGGCCGTCGTATGGCAGTCCCATCGAGAGGAGCCGTAGATCTTGTCCTATGCTCGATCCGCTCGCTGTCTACCTGTTCGATTTGGATGGAGTGCTTATCACCTCGGGCGGCTACAACGCGGCGCTGAAGGCAACCGTCAATCACTTTGCTCGCAAGATGGGGTTGGGGGAAGCCGCGCCCGACGACTCCGCCATCGAGACCTTTGCAGTGCAGGGCATCGGGCTCGAATGGGATTCGAGCGCGATCTGCCTGAGCGCCCTGATGCTCGAGTTATGGAAGGCCGATCGCGGGCTGAGGCTGGCCGGCGACTTTGCGCACATGCTCTCCGCGACCGCCGCGCGCCGCCCCGCACAACCGGTTATCGACTACAAGGCATTGGCGCTTCGGGTTGCGCACGCCACGCCGCCCGGCGGGCACGCGCCGCTGGCGGCGTGGCGTCTCCTTTCAGATGAGGCCAACGCGCTTGAACGCGGGGATCGCGTGCGCGAGATGCAGGATGCGCTGCACCTGGTCCTGAGTGGCACGCGCGATGAACGCATATCGCCGACAATGCGCGTCATCCAGCACTTTACGCTCGGCAGCTCACTGTACAACGAAGTGTACGGACAGCCCGCCCAATTCGAGACAGTCTCACTTCTCCGTGAGTTCGACCGACCAACTCTGAGCGAGAGGGAGTGTCGGGCACTTGAGTCGTCCATGCGCAGGGAGGGCCAGCGGGCTGCCGCCTACACGCTGCGCCTGTCGCGGCCGCTCGACGTTCCGACGGAGGGAGTGGAGTTCGCGCCGGAGGCGGAAATCGCGCTCGAGACAGCGGGCATGGCGTGGTTGCCTCTTGTAGGTTATGGCCATGTGCGCTGGCTCGCGGCGCAGCATCAATGTGCGCCAGATGCCTTCGTCAAGCCATCCCCTGTCCACGCCCTCGCGGCCATCGGCCGCGCGGTGGGCGGCAGCGAACGTGAGTCTCTCGAGGCGGCATTCGACTTGTGGGACTCGGGGCAGGTGAATGAACTGCTGCTTGGACTGCGCGAACGACCGCTGACCCTGCATGTGTTCGAAGACTCCGCGGGCAGCGTGCGGGGTGTGTGCAAGGCGGCCACGTTACTTTGCGCGTGCGGGTTCAAAGCCGAGTGCCGGGCCTATGGCATCGCCAGCAGCCCAGAGCGCGAAGCGGCGCTACGCGAAAGTGGGATCGCCGTCTACACTCGCCTCGAACCCGCACTTCGCGCGGCGGGCCTCTGGTTCGCAGAATCGAACGAGTCTCGACCGAGCGTGCCCGCCGGGCGGCGATTCGCGGGTGGGGGTGCGGTCCCGCGCCGGGAACGGGAGCGAATTCTCCCAACGTGTGGGACAAATCAGGGCGCCACTCGTCGTAACTTCCGGGAAAAGGCTCTTGTGACGAGGGCATGACGATTCGGGTACGGCCTCCATCGCTTATAATTCCTGAACCGACCCGCACTTCTATCAGGATGACGAATGACTGATATCGAGTCCTATCGACTTTCGACCGAACGCGTCGCGGCTGAGCTGCGCACGCATCTGGCCGCCGGGCTGACGCAAGAGCATGCTCAGGCACGCTTCGGCGAACACGGCCCGAACGAGTTGGTGGAGCGCCCTCATCCGGGTTTTCTGCGCCTGTTGCTCGAGCAGTTCAACAATTTCCTGATCATCCTGCTCATCGTTGCCGCGATCATCTCGCTCGCGCTGGGGGAGGTCGTCGACGCCATGGCCATTCTGGCCATCGTCGTGCTCAACGCGGTCCTGGGGGTTGTCCAGGAGTCGAAAGCGGAGCAGGCGCTGGCGGCGCTCAAGAAGATGTCGGCGCCGACCGCTCAGGTGATCCGCGACGGACATCAGCAATCCATTCCCGCGCGCGAACTTGTTCAGGGCGACATCGTGCTGCTGGAGGCGGGCAACTTCGTGCCGGCGGACTTGCGCCTGATCGAGAGTGTCAATCTGAAGATCGAGGAGGCTTCGCTCACGGGCGAGTCGGTCCCGTCCGAGAAAGATGCAAGCGTGGTGCTCGATGGCGATGCGCCGGTCGGAGACCGGCGCAACTCGGCCTTCATGAGCACCCTGGTCACCTACGGCCGCGGCAAAGGGCTGGTCACGGCCACCGGCATGCACACGCAGATCGGCCTGATCGCCGAGATGATCCAATCCTTCGAGGAGGAGCCCACTCCGTTACAGAGAAAGCTCGACCAGTTGGGGCGGACGCTTGGTATCTTCGCGCTCCTGGCCTGCGGGCTCATCTTCGGCATTGGCGTGTTTCGCGATACTGAGATCGGCCTGATCGCCACCCGCGGCGTCCTGGCCTACCTCTCGCGCTTCAGCGAGCAGCTGGTGGATCTCTTCATGACCGCAGTCAGCCTGGCCATCGCCGCCGTTCCGGAAGGATTGCCGGCGGTCGTGACCATCTGCCTGGCGCTTGGCATGCAGCGCATGGTAAGGCGTCACGCCCTTTTGCGGCGACTGCCTGCAGTAGAAACGCTGGGCAGTGCCACGGTCATCTGTTCCGACAAGACGGGCACCCTGACCCAGAATCAAATGACGGTCGTGCGCGGTTGGGCGGGGGGGCGTGTCTTCGAGGTGAGCGGGGAAGGCTACTCGCCCGAGGGGCGCTTCGAGATCGCGGGCATACCGTACGACCCGCGCACCGACCAGGCCACCACCCTCTTGCTCGTCGGCGGCATGTTGTGCAACGATGCGCGGCTCGAGGAAAGCGGCGAGGATGCGGGCAAGACCACCTGGCGCATGGTGGGCGACCCCACGGAGGGCGCGCTGGTGGTAGCCGCTGCCAAGGCGATGCTGTGGCGCGACGAAGTGGAAATGCGCCTGCCGCGAGTCAGGGAGATCCCATTCGACTCGGAGCGCAAGCGCATGACCACCATCCATCGCATCGACCAGGCCAGCCCCCTGGCGGCCGCTACGGGCCTGGAGCAGGCGCGGGCCGTGGCATTTGTCAAAGGCGCGCCAGGCATCCTGCTCGAGAACTGCACGCACCTCTTCGAAGAGGGGCGGGTGGTTGAGCTGAGCATTGAACGCCGGGCGGAGATCGTGCGCGAACACGATGCGATGGCCGGGAGCGCCCTGCGTGTGCTGGCGGTGGCCTACCGCGCACTCCCCGACGCGCCCGATGCGCCGGCTGCCGAGCGACTGGAGCGGGAGATGACCTTCGTCGGTTTGATGGGCATGATCGACCCTCCGCGGCCCGAGGTGGCGGCTGCGGTGAAGGTGGCCAAGGGTGCCGGAGTGCGCAGCGTGATGATCACCGGCGACGCCAAGGAGACCGCCGTGGCGGTGGCCAATGCCATCGGCCTCATCCCGCCCGGCGGGCAGGTGCTCACCGGCGCCGAGCTCGACCGCCTGAGCGATGCGGAGTTGGCCGACAAGGTCGACCAGGTCGGCGCGTACGCGCGTGTCTCGCCGCAGCACAAAGTCAAGATCGTGGAAGCTTTCAGGGCGCGCGGTCACGTGGTGGCCATGACGGGTGACGGCGTTAACGACGCGCCCGCACTCAAGCGCGCCTCGATCGGCATCGCCATGGGCATCACCGGCACCGATGTCTCGAAAGAGACAGCCGATATGGTGCTCACCGACGACAACTACGCCAGCATTGTTTCGGCCATTGAAGAGGGCCGAACGATCTACGCCAATATCCGCAAGTTTGTCTTCTACCTGATCTCGTGCAACATCGGGGAGGTCCTACTGATCTTCGGTGCGATGCTGGCCGGGCTTCCACTGCCCCTGCGGCCGATCCAGTTGTTGTGGCTCAACCTGGTGACCGACGGCGCGCCGGCCCTGGCTCTGGGCGTGGAACGCGGCGACCCGGACGTGATGAAGCGCCGGCCGCGGCCCGTGGGCGAACCGGTGATCAACCGGGAGATGCAGGTCGGGGTGTTGGTGCAAGCGATCGTCATGACCGCGGCAGTGATGGTTTCCTTCTTGTACGGCCTGCAGGCTTACCCGGACAACCTGGCCGAGGCGCAGACCGTGACCTTCGCCACGCTGATCATGTCGGAACTCCTGCGCGCGTTTACCTCGCGCTCCGAACGGCACTCGATCTTTTCGATCGGCGTGTTTTCGAACCGCTGGATGGTGTGGGCCGTGGGCTCGTCGTTCGTCTTGCTGCTGGCGGTGATCTACGTGCCCTTCCTCGACCCGATCTTTCAGACCGTGCCGCTCACCCTGCGCGATTGGCTGGTCATCACGCCGCTCATGCTCATGGCCGCAACCGCGGCCGAGATCACGAAGTGGTTTGTGCGCCGCTACGCGCGCAAAGAGGAGCGGGAACTCGCCGGACAGTAAGCCGCTTCCAAGTGGCTGCGCGATCTACCAGGCGTAGGCCTCCGGCGCCGCGCCGCCCGGGCCCGGCCAAATCTCATCCAGGCGGGCAAGGGTCTCCGGCGCCAGCTGCAGGTTGAGCGCGTGCAGGCTGCCGGTGAGCTGGTCCATCGTGCGTGGCCCGATGATGGGTGCCGTCACCGCCGGGTTGGAGAGCAGCCAGGCTAGAGCAACGTTGGCCGGGGCTTCACCCAACTCGCTGCACAACTTCTCGTAAGCTGCAAGTTGCGCGCGCTCTTCCTTCAACGTTTTGCCTGCCCGCTCGCTGCTGCGCCGCCCCTTGCCGTCCGGAGAGGAGGACCCTCCGAGAGGTCCGCCGCTGAGCGGGCTCCAAGGGATCACGCCGAGCCCCAACGCGCGGCACGCCGGCAGCACTTCCAACTCGACACTGCGTGCTCTCAAGTTGTACAAGCTCTGCTCCGAAACCAGCCCCATGAAGTGCCGCGCGCGGGCTTCAGCCTGCGCCACCGCAATCTGCCATCCGGCAAAGTTGCTGCTGCCGATGTAAAGCACCTTGCCCGCCTGCACCAATTGCTCCATCGCCTGCCAGATTTCCTCCCACGGTGACTCGCGGTCGATATGATGCATCTGGTAGAGGTCGATGTGGTCGGTCTGCAATCGGCGCAGGCTGCCTTCGCACGCGGCGCGAATGTGGTATGCCGAAAGCCGGTGATCGTTGGGACCTTCGCCCATCTCCCCGTACACCTTCGTGGCCAAGACCACCCGCTCGCGCCGAGCGCCGCCCTGAGCGAACCAGCGCCCAAGGATGTTCTCGGTCACGCCCTCGCCTCGTTTCCAACCGTAGACGTTTGCGGTATCGAAGAAGTTGATGCCGTGTTCGAGTGCCGCATCCATGAGCGTGAAGCTTTCGCCCTCACTCGTGTGCGGGCCAAAGTTCATCGTCCCCAGGCAGAAGCGGCTGACTTTGAGTCCAGAGCGTCCGAGACTGGCATACTCCATTGTCATCCCATCCTCCCACGTCCACCCCGGCCTGGGCGATACGGCGCGGCCGGCACACGCCTCTCAAGATTCTACTCCCTCCGCCAGGTCGTTCGTCGGCGGATGGGCGTCGACCGAACGGGCCGGTTGCGCCTAACGCCAACCTGCAATAGACTTCAATGAGATGCACCTGCGCCTGCGCGCACCATCGCGCCAATGTCGGCGCACAAGGCGCGGACGCTTTTCTCGGTTGAGGCTCAGTCCGTCTGCCCGCACAAGGAGGATTCATGCCCACCGACTCCGCCGCCCGCGCCCTCAGCATACTGCGCGATCCTCAGCAATTTCAATGGTATGTCATCCCGTTCTTCGCCTTGGTCGTCTACGTTTACGCCAATGAGATTGAACGTCGCAACTGGGATCTGGTGTTCGCCGGCCTGGCCTTCTGGGGCATGGATTGGTTCAACGAAATCTGGAACGGCCTGGTGTTCCATTTCACCCAGTATGCGCCGGTGTGGGGCGCGCCTGGCAAGACGGCCTTCCTAATACTTATCGGTCTTAACATCGAGATCTGCTTCATGTTCGCCATTGCCGGCATCACCTTCGCCAAGATGTTGCCGCGCGAGAAAGAGGCGCGCGTGCTCGGAATTCCCAATCGCCTGGCATTCGCCATCACGGGTTCCGCCTTCTGCGTACTGGTGGAGGTGCTGCTCAATGCGGCCGGCGCGCTCACGTGGGATTACCCGTGGTGGAGCGCGCGTGTACCGTGGCTCATCTTCCTCATCGGTTACTTCACCTTCTTCATCGTTTCATTCTGGGTTTTCGATATGACCTCGGTGCGCAGGAAGGCGGTGGTTGTCGGCGCTATCGGCGCGTTGGATGTGGTGAGCCTGGTCGCGTTCGGCGCGGTGCTGCATTGGATATAGGCGCTGGCAGCGCATTCGTTGCTTGGGGTGTCGCCATGCTGCTTCGGGTCCCGGTCATCCTATGGACGAGGCTTACCGGACGCGGGACGGCAAGACTATCTTTCGGTCGCACATGATCGACCGTTGAGGGAACGGCGATCGGTGCCGGAAGGGCTGCGCATGCACATTCTCACGGCCAATCGCGGGGCAGGGTCCACCGGCAAGTCGCGGGTGAGTCTGGCTGGGGCGGCGCCATGAAGGATTTTGGCCGCACATCCCCTGTTGGCGATCTGATGCTCGAGCGGCTCATCGACGGAAACAAGCGATACGCATCGGGCAAGTTGACCCATCCCAACCAGGTCTTCCGGCGCTGGTCTGGGCCGCCGGACCGCCAGCAGCCCTTCGCCATGATTATCAGTTGCGCAGAGTCAGTTGTCCCACCGGAAGTAGTTTTCGACTGCGGCGTGGGCGACCTCTTCGTGATACGCATCGCGGGGTTGGTGCTGAGCGAATCGGTACTCGCCAGCGTGGAGTTCGGCGTGCGCATCTGGCACATCCCCATCGTGATGGTGCTGGGGCACTCCCATTGCTCAGTCGTGGCGGCCGCGTTGCGCGGCGACGACCCGCCCAGCCCCTTCGGGAGCCTCGCCGCCCGCCTACGCCCCGCGCTCGAACGCTGTAAGCGGATCCCAGGTGATGGGGTGTCGAATGCCGGACGCGCCCAGGCGCAAGTTGTCGCCGAGTACTTGCGCGGAGCCGGGCAGGCACTCGTGGGCAGCGGCGCCGCCGACCGGCTGCGTATCATGGCCGCCTTCCTGAATCAGGGGTCGGGGATGGTCGAAGTCGTGGATTGACGCGCCTCGGCGCAGGTTGTGGTCAACAGCAAACCATGCGCGCCCACGCCGAAAGGCGTGGGCGCGGTCTTCTTCTGAGAGTCGTGCTGAAGCCCGCGCGATTAGAGCGAGGCCTCGATGATCTCGGCCACCTCGGCGGAGGTCAGTTCAATCGGGTTGGCCTTGGTGCTGCTGGCCGCAAGCGATTTCCCGACCAGCGCGGGGATATCTTTGGAGGTGACGCCGTATTGGGAGAGGGGAGCAATCTGCAGGCGACGGCACAACTCCTCCAACCATCTGACGCCGTCCTCCGGCGGGGCTGTGGCATCGCCCGTGAGCAATGCGGCCACCTCGTGCACGCGAGCCAGGCCCGGCGCAAGGGGGGAGCGCGCCCGCATGGCTCGCACGTTGATGCGCAGGGCGTGTGGCAGGATTTGCGCGCACAGGGCGCCGTGCGGCGCCGTGAACATCCCGCCCAGCGGTCCGGAAATGCCGTGCACGACGCCCAGCCCCGAGTTGGCCAAGCAGAGCCCGCCGAAGAGGGAGGCCAAAGCCATATCTTCGCGCGCCTCGGGGTCGCTGCCCGAGGCGTAGGCCCGTTCGAGCGAGCGCGCCACACGGCGCATCCCTTCTCGGGCCAGCCCGTCGGTGAGGGGGTTGGCCTGGATGGAAAGGAACGGCTCGATGAGTTGGGTGAGCGCGTCCATCCCTGCGGCGGCCGTGACGTCTGGAGGCGTGCTGTAGGTTAGCTCAGGATCGATAACCGCAACCCGCGGCAACAGGAGTGGATGGCGGATGCTCACCTTGACCCGGTGTTCGGGTGAAAGCAGCACGGTGTTGCGCGTCACCTCGCTGCCGGTGCCGGCCGTGGTGGGGATGGCGATGCAGGGCAGGGGAGGCACGCGGACGGGCAGGCCGCGCCCGATCACTTCCATGTAATCGAGCGCAGGGCCGGGATTCGTGGCCAGCGCCGCCACGGCCTTCGCGCCATCCAGCACGCTGCCGCCGCCGATGCCGATGACCAGGTCGCAGCCGGTCTGGCGTGCCAGAAAGGCGCCCTCGTCCGCCATCTGAACCGTCGGCTCGCCGGGAATCGAGCACAATCCACAGGCAATCCCTGCCTCACCCAGGGCTGCCTGCAGTGTGTGCGCGCGAGCGGCCCGGGTGCCGTGCAGCACCAACGCGTTGCGACCCAGACCGAGCGCAAGCTGCGCGACCTGGTTGATGGTCCCGGCGCCGAAGAGGATACGGGCGGCGGTCGCAAACTCGAAGGACAGCGTCATCCCATCCCCGCGTCGCTCGGATGGCGGTTCTGATAGATCACTTTCGTGCGCGGTTCGGTCATCATGGAAGTCACGCTCTCGCGCCACTTGAGGTAGTGGGGGGTGGCTTGGTGCTGGGCCGGCCCCTCGGCCGTGCGATAGGCCTCGAGCAGAATGAAGCGCGTGGGGTCTTCGCTCTGTTGGTAGACCTCGAAACGCGCAATACCCGGTTCGTGCTGGCTGTGCCGGGCGTTCTCGAGGGTCGCCTCCAGAAAGGCGTCGACGGCTTCCAGCTTAACGTGAATCTGAACGAAGGCTACATCCATCGGCTCCTCCACAATTGCCCGATCAGTCGTCGGATGCAGCCAGGCTGCTTCCGCGCCGAATGACCGAATCTCCGAATCGTTCGCGCAGTGCGTCGACCGCCGCGACCAGCTTGCGCTCCTTTTCGCCGGCCTCGTTCCACAATGCGAGCTGGCGAGCTGCCGGCCCGAGCCCGGTGACCCCAACCCCAATGAGGCGCACCGGCCTCGCCGGAACCCATGCCCGTTCGAAAAGTTGCAGCGCCGTCCCATAGATTTCATTGTCAAGGTCGGTCGGTTGCGGCAGAGTCGCCTGGCGGGTCAAGGTCGTGAAATCGGACCAACGCAGCTTGATCTTCACCGTGGTTCCGGTCACCTCGTCGGCGCGCAGCCGGCGCGCCACGCGATCGGCCAGACGGCGCAAAGTCCGCATGAGCTCCTGCCGATCTTCCACATCTCGTGCGAAAGTGGTCTCCTGACTCACTGATTTGGCCGCCCATTCGGTCACCACCGGGTCATCGTCGCGCCCCTGGGCACGCAACCACAACTCATGCCCGACCTGCCCCAGGTCGTCTGCCAGCGCGGGTTCGGGCCGCGCGGCCAGGTCGCCGATGGTGTGAATGCCGAACTGGTTCAGGCGTGCCGCGGTCTTGGGTCCTACGCCCCACAAGGCTTCGACCGGCAACGGCGCCAAGAAGGCTGCCTCGTCCCCTGGAGGAACAATGGTGATGGCCATCGGCGCATAGGGGCCGCGGTTGGCTGCCTTGCCGACGTCGGTGGCTATCTTGGCGACCAGTTTGTTGCTGGCCGCGCCCAGCGATGCGGGGAGCTGCAATTCGCTGTAGATACGTGCCTGCAGCCGCCCGGCGATTTCGCTCGGCGGGTCGGGGAGATCCGAGACATCCAGGAAGGCCTCGTCGATGGAAAGCGGCTCGACCAGCGGAGTGAGATCTCCGATGCGTTGCATCACCTGATCCGAGAGGTCACTGTAATAGCCGTGGCGCGGGGGGACGACCGTGAGCCCGGGGCAAAGCCGGATGGCGCGAGCCATGGGCATGGCTGAGCGCACCCCGTGCTGGCGTGCCGCGTAGGAACAGGATGAGACAACCCCACGCGTCTCGGGCCGGCCGCCGACGGCAAAGGCCGTGCCTCGCAGCGAGGGGTCCTTCAGTTCCTCGGCGGCGCAGAAGAAGGCATCCAGATCGAGATGGATGATCTTACGCGGCGGCTTGTGCATGGAGCAACAGCCTCGTCGCAACATTCCCGTGACGCGAAGGGTGGGAGGGACCGGCTCGCGACAGTCTACTACCTCCATGCCCATCCGGGACGGGCTTTTCGATCGGTGATGCAATCCCTGCCGGGGAGTGGCCGAGGGCGGTGCCGCTCCGTCATGTCGGTGAGGGTGTGCCCCCGCTCACGGTCTCGCGCGCCAATCGCACGCTATCATCCGGCGCAACTTTGACGCGCGCGTCGAGAATCACTCCCCCTTCGTCGAGAACGAAATGACTGCGCAGGATCCCCTCAAACTTCTTCCCGTACAGGGTTTTCTCTCCCCAGGCTCCGTAGCGTGAAGCCACGGTGTGATCCGGATCCGAGAGCAGGGTGAAGGGCAGCCGGTATTTGCTCTTGAAGCGCGCGTGCGACTCGGGAGAGTCCATGCTGACCCCGACCACAACCGCCTCGACCGATTCCAGGTCAGCATAGGCATCCCGGAAGCCGCAGGCCTGCTTGGTGCAGCCCGGCGTGTCATCCTTTGGATAGAAGTAGAGGACTACCTTTCGGCCGCGCAGTGATGAAAGGCGCACCTTGGCGCCTTCATCACTGACAAGCTCGAAATCGGGCGCCATGTCGCCGGGTTTGAGGGTGGTCATTGTTCTCTCTCCTTTCATTGGCTCGTCCATCATACCGCGCGCATGCGGCTGTGCTCCAACATTAAGGCATGGTCGTGAGCGCGCTCGAATATGGAGCACGCACCGAGCCGACGGTTTCCATCACATGGCGCATTCTCCGGTGAGTGCGGCCCGACCGCCCCACAGCCAGAGGACGTCGGCAACTTTCCTGAGTCCGGAAAGGTGCAGTCGATTGGCAACGGGGATTGGTACACAATACTGCTTCCTCTGCCAAGCCCTTGCCCGACGATTAGGATGACACGCTGCCGGATGCGCCGTTGAACAGCGGCCTGGCGAATTGAACGCGGGGCATCGAGAGGCAGCTCCCAGGGGTTTGAGGGAATCTTCAACGGGAACTGCGTGGCGAGTTGGCCCAGGCGGACGCGGGCCTAACGATAGGACTGGGCCTGCAACGTGAACAGCCGGGCGTACGTCCCGCCCAAGCGCAGCAGTTCCGCGTGCGTGCCCATCTCGCTCAGCGCGCCCTCTTCAACCACGTAGATGCGGTCGGCCATGCGCACCGTCGAGAAGCGGTGGCTGATGAGCACTGCCATCCGGTCCGCCACCAGTTCACGGAACTGGGTGAACACGCGCAGCTCATTCTCGGCATCCAGCGCCGCGGTCGGTTCGTCGAGCACGAGTAACTCACACTCGCGCATGAAGGCTCTGGCGAGCGCGATCTTCTGCCACTCGCCACCGGAGAGATCGCGGCCGTTGTGGAACCAGCGGCCCAGGGTTGTCTCGTAGCCCTCCGGCAGTCCGCGGATGACCTCATCCGCCCCGCTTTTGGCGGCTGCACCCTCGATGCGCGGCCGGTCCTCCAATGCATCGATCTGGCCGAAGCCCACGTTCTCGAAGGCGGGCAGGTGGTAGTGGACGAAATCTTGGAAGATGACGCCGATACGGCGCCGCAACTCCACCGGGTCAATCTCGCGCAGGTCAACCCCGTTAAGGAGGATCGCCCCGCGCTCCGGGTCGTACAGGCGCGTGAGCAGCTTGATGAGGGTGGTCTTGCCGGCGCCGTTCGGGCCCACCAAGGCGATCTTCTCCCGCGGGTGGATGGTGAGGTCGATCGCGCGCAGCGCCCACGACTCCTGGGCCGGATAGCGGAACCACACATCGCGGAACTCGATGCCGCGCTGGGTGGTGGCGGGCACGGGCTGCGGGCTGCGCGCGACCGGCATGAGCGGCGTGAGCGCCAGGAAGCTGAACAGGTTGCTCATGAACAAGCCGTTCTCGTACAACTCGCTCAACCCGTAGACGATGGCTTCGAAGGTGGTCTGGCTGCTGCGGAAAATGCTCAAGTACATGGTCATATCGCCCAGGCTGATCGACCCGCCCACCGCGCGCCAAACGATCCACGCATAGGCGCCGTAGTATGAAAGCGTCGCCAGCATGCCCCAGCCCAACGAGGCCAGGCTTCGGCGCTGAGCGATGTCCTGATCCTCTTTGAGGAATTTCCAGAACAGGCGGGCATAGCGCGCCAACAACGGTTCGCCCAGCCCGAACAGTTTGATCTCCTTGACCGCATCGTAGTCCGTGAGCAGATGCTCGAGATACGAAAGCTTGCGGAACTCCGGCGCGCGCCACGAGAGAACGCGGAAGTTGAGCTCCGCGAATTGGCTTTGGGCGACGAAGGCGGGCAGGGTGGCCAGGAACAGGACGGCCGCCAGCAGCGGATTGAAGCGCAAGAGCAGCGCCGCGAACGAGAGCAACGTGATGATGTTCTGAACGAGGTAGAACCCGCCGTTGACGATCTGCAGGCCGCGCCAGTCTGCCTCGCGCCGCGCGTTCTGCAGCTTGTCGTAGTACTCGGCATTCTCGAAATGGGCCAGGTCAAGCTCGAGCGCCTTGCCGATGATGCGCGAGTTGATGCTCAGGTTGAGGCGCGAATGCAGCACGTGCTCGGCCAGAGTGCGCACTTGGCCGATGAGCGACTGCGCGACAAGCAGCACGAATTCCATTGCCAGCAGCGGCAGCACGTGGCGCAAGCCGTCCATGGACGGCAGGTGTGCGGCAATGGCGGCCACGACACCGTCCACGATCAGCTTGCCGACCCAGGCTTGGGCCGCCGGGAGAAGTGCCCCGGTGAGTGTGCAGGCCGCCATGATGACTGCCGACGGCCGGTGGGCCTCCCAAACCAGGCCAAAGGCGCGTTGAACGTTGAGGGCCGCATCACCGATCTTGATGCGTCGCTCAGCCAGCGCGGCACGCAGTCGCTCGATTCGTATGGGCATGCGGCGCATGATATCACGCGCACCCCCTGCGCGGAACATCCAAACCGCGGCCAGGTCCAGCGGGCCCCGCACCCGGGGTATCCTCCTTTTGTGGCTTGAGCCATTCTCTGCGGTCGTCTATACTCGGAAAGGCGGCTCCCGACGGCACGACCAGGCCCGTTGCAGGAACTTTCGCTCGTCAATGCGGCAAAAACCAACCGGAATTGTGGGCTAAGCCTCTCAGGCTGAGCATCCTGCCGCCGGCCGCCGCTCCTGGCTTGGGCCAAGATGAAGGCGTATGGCACCCGAGGCGCGGCAGTGCAGCACCGTGCGTCATTCCCTTCAAAGCGGAAGACCGAGATCATGGCCGAGGTGAAATCATGAAATCTGCTGCTCCCGGGAATGCGGGCAACCGACAACGAGAGGCCGTGCGCCCAATGAGCCGCCGCGCCGCGATCCAGCTTATGGGTGCGGCCGCCGGCGGTGCAGCACTGGCTGCGTGCGCAGGAGGAGCGCGCTCCTCTTCCGGGAGCTCGTCGGGCAAAGTGGAATTGGTCTACCAGGACTGGCGAACCGAGTGGTTCCCGCAGATGGTCCAGGAGATGCTGGACGAATTCCATGCGACGCACCCGACCATTCGCGTCTACTTCGTCCCCGACCCCGAAAATGCGGTCTTTGCCGATCGCATGCTCTCCGACTTTCAAAGCGGAACCGCGCCCGACGTGTTCCAGGGTTGCTGTACGCATTTTCCCATCTGGGCACAGCGCGGCTACACCCTGGACTTGCGTCCATTCGTGGCGGCGGATCTTGACCGCGAAACCATTGCCGATTGGGATCCGGTGCAGTATCGTTCCTTCTTCACGCGTGACGGGCTGCAGTACGGCCTGCCGAAATATCATGGCGCGTTGGCACTGTATTACAACAAGGACTACTTCGACGAACTCGGAGTGGAATACCCCGACGAGACGTGGACCCACGACGACTATCGCCTGGCGATGGAGCGGTTGATCGGGGACCAGAACGGGGACTCGAAGACCGACGTGTGGGGCTCGATGATCGACATCTCCTGGGACCGCGTGCAGATCCACGTCAACGCGTTCGGTGGGCACCTGGTGGATCCGGAGAACCCGGCCAAGTCGACGATGTGTGCGCCGCCCGCGATGGCTGCGCTGCAGTGGCTGCGCGAGCGTCTGTGGACCGACCATGTGATGGCGACGCCCCCGATGGTTCGCGAGCCCGGGACCCGCGAAGCCTTCGTGGCAGGCAAGGTGGCGATGGTCGAGGACGGTTCGTGGGCGCTCAAAGACATCCTCTCCGGCGCGCCCTTTTGTTTGGGCGTGTCGCCGCTGCCCGCCGGCCCCGCCGGGCGGGTGACCCTGGCAACCACCGACGGCTTTGGCATCTTTTCTGGCACCCGCCATCCGCAGGAATCGTGGGAGCTGCTCAAGTTCCTCATCAGCAAGGACTACGGGCGCGCGATGGCGCGTGCGAACTTCCTGCAACCCGCCCGCGAATCGCTGGTGGAAGACTGGGTGGGCTACATCCGCAAGGAATTCCCTCAGGCGGCGCAAGATGTCGACATCGCCGCTTTCGCCGACGGCCATCGCAAGGGATACTCGGTGGTGGCGGAGGTCTTCGCCAACATGGAGACAGCGCGCCGTATCACCGATGACGCGTGGGCCGAAATCCTCACGTATGGCCGGGCTCCGCTCGAGAACCTGGCGACAGCCTGCAGCGCCATCGATGCGGCTCAAGGCGGATAGACCCGCGTGAATATCTCGGCTCGCCACATGGGGCTGCGCTTCCGCATCCTCGCCTGGGCCTTCATCCCCACGGCGATCATTCTGTTCGCCGTGGCCCTGGTCATGTTCCTGGCCTACCAGAATGTGGTTGAAGACCTGGTGATCGGGACCAATCGCGAGAACATCCGCCTGTCGGCCAATCAACTCAGTGCGGAACTGGGGGACTACGTGGAGTTGCTCCAGGAGGTGGCCGACATGCCGGCCATCTTCCGCGGGAACGCGGTGGAAACCACGCGCGCCTTGGAGAGCGCACGCAATCGGCTGGTGGTCTTCGACGGTGGTGTGGCCGCGCTCGACGGGGAGGGCTTGGTCGAGGCGGTCGTTGGCGCACCCGACTCGCTCATCGGAATGGACTTCTCGACCTTTCCGGTCTTTGCGGAGGTCGCCCTTAACGGCGATCCTGCGTTTTCAGAGGCCGACACGCAGATGATTCCCGGCGTCCTGGTTGCGGCCATGGCCGTCCCGGTTTACGGCCCGGAACGCGAGTTCGAGGGCGCGGTGCTCGGCTTCTTTCGTCTCGGCGCGAGCAGTTTTAGCTCGTTCTACGGCGGCCTGATCAAGCTGCGTATCAACGACAGTGGCGCGACGTACTTGCTCGACCGGGCGGGGCGCATCATCTATCACAGCACACCCGCCCTCATCGGGCAAACCGTCGAGAACCCCGCGATCTTGAGTCTGACGCGCAACCATCAACTGCAGGCCTTCCGCACCCGCAGCGCCGAGGGGGGCGCGGTGCTGGCCAGCCTGTCGCCCGTGCCGGGCACCAGTTGGACGTTGGTGAAAGAGGAACGGTGGTCCACGCTCCTGGCCGCGAGCGGCACGTATGGGCGATCGCTGATCGTGCTGCTTGCATTGGGTCTACTCATCCCTGGCCTGGTTGTCTTCGTCGGTGTGCGCCGTCTCACGCAGCCAATCCTCGAGCTGATTGCCGCCTCCCGCGAGGTGGCCTCCGGCAATTTCGGCCGCCAAATCACGTTGGAGACGCGCGACGAACTCCAGCAACTGGTGGAACAGTTCAATCGCATGTCGGCCCGCTTACGCACCACCTACGACACCCTGCGAGCGCGTGAGGAGCGGCTGGCCCTGGTGGTCCAGGGCACGAAAGACGGGATCTGGGATTGGGACATCGAAACCGGTGAAGTGTATTACTCACCTCGATGGAAAGCGATGCTGGGCTATCGCGAGGAGGAGATCCCCGCCACGTTTGAGGCCTGGCGCAACCTGGTGCATGCGGATGACCTGCCTGGCGCCGAGGTCACTCTGCGAGAGTATCTGGCCGGCACGACGGCGGCCTACCAACTCGAACATCGCCTGCGCGCCAAAGACGGCAGCTTCCGCTGGATTCTGGCCCGGGGCGTGGCCCTGCGCAACGCAGATGGGCGCGCGTATCGGCTGCTCGGATCGCACACGGATATCACGGCCGACAGGCAGGCCGACCAGGCACTGCGTGAGAGCGAGGAGCGCTACCGTGCCACATTCGAGCAGGCGGCGGTGGGTGTGGCTCACCTCGGGCTCGACGGGCGTTGGCAACGAGTGAACGAGCGCCTGTGCCAGATGCTGGGTTACTCGCGCGAGGAACTGCTCGGGCTCAACTCCCTCGACATCACTCACCCCGGCGACCGCGACCTCAGCCGGGAGTTCCTGCGCCAGATGCTGACCGGCGAATTGTCGTCCCTCAGCACCGAGAAGCGCTACCTGCGCAAGGACGGCAGCGTGATGTGGACCGGGCTGACCACCGCCGTCTTGCGCGACGAGGCCGGAACGCCCAAGTCCCTGATCTCGGTTCTGCAAGATATCAGCGAACGCAAGCGCGCGGAGCAGGCGCTCCAGGAACGGCTGCGCTTCGAGAAGCTGGTGGGCTCGATCTCCTCCGACTTCGTCAACCTCGAACCGGAAGATGTCGACGCGGGCATCATCGGCGCGTTGCAGTCGATCGGCGAATTCGCCCACGGTGATCGGGCGCGCGTGTGCCTCTTCTCGGAAGACGGCACGAGCATGGAGAATTCGCATGAGTGGTGTGCCGAGGGGGTGTCCTCCCTGCGCCAGATTGCTCCGGCCGGGCCGCAGTCGCAAATGCCCTGGACTGTCGCGCGCCTCAACCGGCTGGAACCGGTCGAGCTGCAGCGCGTGGCCGACCTGCCGGAGGAGGGGCAGGCCGACCGCCAGCATCTGACCGCCCTGGGCGTCCGCTCGGCGATATTCGTACCCATGGTCTACCGTGGCATTGCCGTCGGCTTCGTGGGATTCGATGCCGTCCGCCATGAGCAGGCGTGGGGAGAAGATACCACCGCCTTGCTGCGGCTGGTGGCCGAGATCATCGTCAACGCGCTGGAACATCGGCGTTCGCAGGCGATACAGGTGGGCCAGCGCAGGTTGCTCGAACTGTTGGCGACCGGGCAGCCAACCGCGGATACTCTGCGCTCCCTGGTGCGCATGGTGGAAGCCCAGACCCCGGGCGCCATTGCCATGGTCATGCTGCTTGAGGAGGGCGGGACGCACTATCGGGTGGCCGCCTCCGAAAACCTGCCGGAGGGATTTGTGCGTGCGATCGACGGGCTGCCGGCGGACTCGCAATCGGTGACGTGCTGCAGCCTCTTGTGCACGCGAGAGCGGCAGATCATCCAGGATATCGCCGCCGACCCGCGATGGAGCGAAATATGCCAGGTGGCGCTGGAGGGCGGCCTGCGTTCAGCATGGCTCGAGCCGGTGTTCACCGCCCACGGTATGTTTGTGGGCGTGTTCGGGCTGTTCAACCGCCAGCCCCGGGCTCCGACGCGCAGCGAACTGCGCACGCTCGAGACAGGCGCTCATCTGGTCGCCGTGGCGGTCGACCATGAGCTGGCCGAACGCGCCCTGCGCCGCAGCGAAGCGCGCTTCCGAACCGCGTTCGAAGGGGCACCCATCGGGATCGGTGTCATCGGCGCCGACGGCCACTGGGTGGAGGCCAACCAAGAACTCGAGCAGATGTTGGGATACAGCGATGAGCAATTCGCCCAATTGGACCTGGAGGCCTACTCGGCGCCGGAAGATGTGGAACGCGAGCGGGACTTACTCCACGATTTGTTCGCCGGCGGGCGGGACGAATTCCAAATCGAGAAGCGCTTCCTTTCGCGCCACGGGCGGCTTTTTTGGGGGCGTCTCTCGGTGGCCGTGGCGCGCGAGAAGAACGGGACGCCGCTTTTTGCCATCGCCATGGTCGAGGATATCGACGACCAGCGGCGCACGCAGGATGCCCTGCGCGAGGCCTATCAGACGCTCGAGCGGCGCGTCGTCGAGCGCACGCACGAATTGGCGGCGCTCAACGAGATCGCCACGCTGGTCAGCCAGTCGTTGGATCTCTCGCAGATCATGACGGCCGCCCTCGACAAGACAATGGAGACTCTCGGCTTTGAGGCTGGGGTCGCCTACCGAATCGCCGCAGAGGCCTCCGTTCCAGCAGGCGGTGAGGGCGGGGGCCCCTACCTCGAGCCGCTGGCCCAGCGAGGCATGCCGGGTGTGCTGAGCGGTCCGCTCGTCCACATCCCGGTGAAAGGTTCCCGGGTAGAGGAGGCGAGCCGCACTGGGCTGCCGGTCGTGTGGGAGGTGGAGCACCATCCGAACCCGGAGATTGGCCAGGCGCTTCAGCAGGCGGAGCTTCGCGAAGGCGTCAGCGTGGCTCTCATGGTCAAGGACCGGCTGGTGGGGGCGCTGATCTTGGCCACCCATGGGTCGCGCCCGCTGCGGGCCGAGGATCTGGCGCTGCTCTCATCGATCGGCAAGCAGGTCGGCCTGGCGGTGGAGAATTCGCGCCTCTACGATCAGGCGGAGCAATCGGCCGCGCTCTCCGAACGCGCGCGACTGGCCCGCGAACTTCACGATTCGGTGACCCAGTCGCTGTACAGCGTGACGTTGTACGCGGAGGCCGCGGCCCGCCTCATGGACAGCGGACGAGCCCAGGAGGCGCGCGGTCACCTGTACGAACTGGGCGACACCGCCCAGGAGGCGCTCAAGGAAATGCGCCTACTCATCTACGAGCTGCGGCCAACAGCCCTCGAGAAGGGCAGCTTGGCTGACGCGATCCAGGCTCGCCTGGAGGCCGTGGAAGCCCGCGGCGGCATGCACGCCAATATCACTGTCGAGGGGCAGGAAACCCTGCCCGCCCTGCTTCAGCGCGAGATGTATCAGATTGCGCATGAAGCCTTGAACAACGTGCTCAAGCACTCGCACGCGCATGCGGTGGCGGTGGAGCTGCACTTCTCCGAACGTGAGACTGCCTTGGACATCCACGACGACGGGGTCGGCTTCAATCTGGATCTCTCAAGCGAAGGCGGCGGCATGGGGCTGGCCAGCATCCGCGAACGCGCGGCCAAGATCGGTGGCATAGTCGAGATCCAGAGCCATCCGGGCAAGGGAACACACATTCACGTTCGTGTGCCGGGCACGCAGGCCGGCGATGTATCCGCCTGACCGAGGTCCTGGCACGAGGAGGACATTATGGAGAATCCCATACGAGTGCTTATCGTCGACGACCATGCCATCGTGCGCAAGGGAATCCGTGCGCTGCTCGAGACCGAAAGCGGCATCTCCGTGGTGGGTGAAGCCGGCGACGGGGTCATGGCGGTGACCCAGGCGCGCGGGTTGACACCCGACGTCGTATTGATGGACCTGGTCATGCCCCAAATGGACGGGATTGAGGCCACCCGGCAGATCACCGAGCAGTTGCCCAAGACGCGCGTGCTCGTGCTGACCAGCTTCGCCGCCGACGACAAGGTCTTCCCGGCGATCAAGGCGGGCGCGCTGGGTTATTTGCTCAAGGACTCGAGCCCCGAGCAGTTGGTGCATGCCATCCATCAAGTATTCCGGGGCGAGCCATCGCTCGAACCCTCGATCGCCAGCAAGGTGCTGCTCGAACTCTCGCATCCGCAGAAGAAGCCGCTCACGACCGACCCCCTGACCGAACGCGAGCTGGACGTGCTCAAGCTGATCGCCCAGGGGCACTCCAACCGCCAGATCGCGGAAAAGTTGGTTATCAGCGAAATGACCGTTCGCACGCACGTCAGCAACATCCTCAGCAAGCTGCACTTGGCGAGCCGCACCCAGGCTGCCCTGTTCGCATTGCGCGAGGGGATTGCCTCGCTTTCCGACTCGCCGGACTTGGGCGGGGACGCCGCCTAGCACGCGCGCGCCCGCTGCTCTCAGCCACGCCTCCTACAACTTAAGGTGTATCCAGGCCGCCCCCAGGGCGGCCTGGATACGAGGGAGAATCATCCTTCTGCAGGGTGAGACAGCCGACGACCCGGTGTAACCTGATCTTGCAGAGGGGACGGAGGCCGCCATGGGATGGCTCACGATGAAAGGGAAGCTGCGCGTGCTGGTGGTCGATGATGAACCTCGTGCCCGACATGCCATGCGGGCGCTCCTGCGCACCTGGCCGCACGTCGGCCCGATGGAGGAGGCCCTCGACGGCCGCCAGGCCATCCAGATCGTCGAGCACTTTGCGCCGGACCTGGTGCTGATGGACGTGCGCATGTACGAGATGGACGGATTGCGCGCCACGCGGGAGATCAAGCGCCGCTGGCCTGCGATCAAGGTTGTGCTGATCTCCATGTACGCCTCCTATGAGCGCAGCGCCTGGGAGGCGGGCGCCGACGCATTCTTGTGCAAGGGCGGCTCGCCCGACCAGATCGTGGGGCGCCTGGCAGACCTGATGCGCACGAAACCGGCAGCCCACGGCGGCCGTCCGGTCATCTGACCTCGAAACGCGTTCGGCGCGCCCCGCGTGACTCGGATGTCCACTCCCGTGAGCCGGCCCAGAGGCCGGCTCACGGATTCGTGACGGGCAGAGGTTGCGGAAGCCCTGGCGGCCACGGACTGTGACCGCTGAAGGGCCGGCACAACCCCCGCCCTGGGGTCCGGTCGAGGCGTGCCGAATGGGTTTATAATCATGATCCGACTAGTCAAGAGCTGAATAGATGGGCCTGATGACTGCCAGAACCGCCCCTCCAACCGCGCTCCCGCCGGTCGATCTCCCCCTTGACATGCTGGCCCTTGGACTTCTGATGCGCGGGCCGGCTCACGGTTATCGGCTCTTCTCGGCCTATCAAGTTGAGTTGGGCGAAATCTGGACTGCCGGCCGAAGCAGGTTCTATGGCGCGTTGGCGGAATTGCCGCGGCGTCGGCTGGCGCGAGCGCACCTGGAACCTCAAGCGCATCGGCCTGCGCGTCGAACGTACACAATTACACCTCTCGGGCGCCAACGCTTTCTCGCCTGGCTGCATGAGCCGGTGACGCCGCTGCGCGCCGTACGGGTAGTCTTTCTGGCGAAATTGCGCTTCTTCGAATTGCTGAACCTGCCGCGCGTTGAGAACTTGCTCTCATCCCAACGCGAGGTGTGTCGCACAGGCCTCGAACAGCTCGAACGACGCGCCGCATCGGCCGCTGCAGGCGGCAATGATCACTTTGGGGAGATTCTGTATGCGTTCCGCGTTTACCAAGCGCGTTCCGTGCTCGATTGGCTCGCGTGGCTGGCGCGACGAAGGCCCACAAGGAGGAAGGTTGGCGCATCCGAATCCGCCAAGGGTTCTCGCTAGAGGCGGTACACGAGTGCGCGCGCCTCGCGCGGAGTGGTTGATCTGCGCAACCGTCGTCGGTGGCTTGGCTTCCAGGTGTGCCGTCTCACCTATTCGTGAGGTCGCAGCCACCCAGGACTCCCAAGGAGACCAGCTGTTGGTGTTCGCAGCCTCCACACTGGCGGATGCGTTCGACGAGATCGGAGAGTCATTCGCAACGCAGCATCCGGGCGTCGAGGTGACGTTCAACTACGCCGGATCATCCACACTTGCCGCTCAGATCACCGAAGGCTCGCCCGCAGACGTTTTCGCATCAGCCAACGAGAAGCAAATGGGCGTTGCCCAAGCCGCCGGTCGGGTCACAGGGGATGCGCCCATCTTCGCAACGAATCACCTGGTCGTGATCACGCCGATTGGCAACCCGGCTGGGGTGCAGACCCTGGCGGACTTGGCGCGCCCGGGCGTGCACGTCTTGCTGGCGGCGCCGGGGGTGCCTGTGCGCGACTTCGCCGAGGCCGTGTTCGATCGGGCGGCCGCGGAGTCATCTTTTGGATCGGACTTCAAGCAGCGCGTTCTGGCCAACCTCGTTTCGGAGGAACAAAACGTTCGCCAAGTCACGGCCAAGATCGCGCTGGGCGAGGCGGATGCAGGGGTCGTGTATGTAACGGATGTGACAAGCTCCGTATCCGGACAGCTGGCCGTGGTGGAGATTCCCCCTCAATTCAATGTCGCGGCTCATTTCCCCATTGGCATGATTAGCGATTCGCAGCAACCTGCGCTCGCGCGCGGATTTGTCGACTTTGTGCTTGGACCCGAGGGGCAGCGCATCTTGGCCCAGTGGGGGTTCTCGCCGCCCCCCAGTGGGTGACCGCATGACACCACCGCCGCCTACACGGTCGCTCCCATCGCCCCGTTCAGCGTTGCTGCTGGTCCTGCCGCCCCTCGTGCTGCTGCTGTTGATGGTTATCCCACCCGCGGCCCTTGCGCTGCGGGCGGCCGCCGCGCCCATCGCGGCGCTCGAGCTCCTCAATCGCCCGCTGCTCATGGCCGTCGCGCTCAGCCTGACGACGACGGCGATGAGCACCGTCATCATCCTGATCCTGGGAACACCGTTGGCCTACATTCTGGCCCGCTATCGCTTTCCGCTTCACGACCTTGTGAACCTGGTTGTTGAGTTGCCAGTTGTTCTTCCTCCGGTCGTGGCAGGGCTTGGGCTGCTCATGGCCTTTGGCCGCAGCTCGCCCATAGGCGCCCTGCTGCAGCAGTTCGGTCTTGCCCTCCCCTTTACCACGGTGGCGGTGGTCATGGCCCAAGTCTTTGTCGCCGCGCCGTTCTATGTGCGAACGGCCCAGGTGCGGTTCGCAGCCATCCCCAATGAACTTGACGAAGCAGCCGCGATGAGCGGCGCTGGACAGTGGACCTTCTTTTGGCACGTGGCGATTCCGGTGAGCCGTTCGGCAATGTTGGCCGGGCTGGTCCTGAGTTGGGCTCGCGCGCTGGGCGAATTCGGCGCGACGCTCATGTTTGCAGGCAACCTACCCGGGCGAACGCAAACCATGCCTCTGCTCGTGTACGGCGCATTCGAGCGAGACCTAAACCTCGCGCTGTGGACGGGTCTCGTGCTCGTGGCGATCGCCTTGTGCGCATTGGCCGTCGGTCGCCTGCTGGCCAGAGGGTCATCGCTGCCCACGGCGCCTCTCCCATGAGCAGAACTCAGCCTCGCAGGAAGTCGGCCGCCTCGGACCCGTTGTGCGAATGCTGGCCGCTCGGGTGATTTTGCGAGCTGCCCGCTCCTGCCGCGTTCCTCCTCCAGATCAACCCCCGCACTTTGGAGCGCGTTCTGGCCCGACCTGAGACATGACGGGTGGCACTTGAGGCCGATCGCGCCGTGGGGTATTCTGGCCTAGAATCACACCTCGAATAGCACATCGCACAGTATTGTGCCGCAAACGGTCTAGATCCCGGAGGCCCGAAATGACCACCGCCACTGCCACGATTGCCCCGGCCCAACTGTGGTCGGCCTCGCCCAGCCTCTCACCGCGAGTTCGCCGCTTGCGCGACCAGTTCTGGTCGTTCTACGAGCGCGATTACACCAATCAGGTCAGGGCTTACTCGACCGGCACCCCGTGGGACGTTGTTTATTCCATCTGGAGTTGGACCAACGTCCCTGAGGTGGCCATGTTCCAGCAAGGATTCCGCAGCTACTTGCTGGCCTCATCGCGAGCCGTGGCCCTGCCTGAGGAGTTTTGGGACGAACCACTGGTCGTGCGCCAGGCGCTGTTCTTTCGCGAAGTGGCCACCCGCCATTTGCCGGTCCAGATTCTCGAAGGCGAGCTGGTCGTCGGCTCGCATTTCAGCACAGCCCTTTCACGCTGCCTCAACCGCGAAGAGGCGGGGCAGCGCGATCGCGCGGAGGAAGTCTTCCTGAAGGAATGGCACGCCCTTAACGACGTCGGCGTGGGCAACTGCGCCGCGGTGCCGGGGCATCTGGTGCCCGACTATCCCAAGGTGCTGCGGGTCGGATGGAAGGGGATCCAGGCCGAGGCCGAGGAGATTGCACGGCGGCCGGAGACGCCCCCGGCCAAGCGCAACCTGGCCCGAGCGGTGAGCATCTGCGCCGATGCTGTGCGCCAGGTCGGCGAACGGTATGCGATGGAGGCTGAGCGGGCCGCAGCCCGCGAGCAGGATACCGCCCGGCGTTCCGAGCTGACCGAGATTGCGCGCATCTGCCGCGTGACACCCTGGCTTCCCCCGCGCACGTTTCCGGAGGCATTACAGGCTCTGTGGACCACGCACATGCTGCTCATGGCGGCCGAGAGCTACCCGGGGCCGGGTGTCTCGCCGGGGCGAGTGGACCAATACCTGTACCCATTCTATCGTGACGACCTGAGCGCCGGCCGCCTCAGCCGCGAGCAAGCCCGCGAGTGGCTCGAGTGCTGGTCGATCAAACACAACTACGTTTACGACTACCAAGGATGGGTCGGCACCAATCAGGGTATCAACTCATCCTTCGGGCAGCTCATCACCTTGGGAGGGATCGGCCAGGATGGGCGTGACTCATCCAACGACTTGACCTACCTCTTCCTGGAGGTGATCGAGTCCCTCAACCTGCTCGAACCGAAGCCGAACATCCGCCTGCATGCCAACACGCCCGACCGCCTACTGCGGCAGGTCGTGCAGATGCTCGCCCGCGCACAAGGCTCCCCCTTCCTGCTCAATTTCGACGAGAACTCGATCGCCGGGCTGCGCTGGGAAGGATTGCCCGAAGAACGGTTGTGGGACTATGCCCCCGTGGGCTGCCTCGAGAACACGCTGTGCGGATGTGACCGGTCGGGCACCGTCGACGTAAACCTCAATCTGGCCAAGGCGGTGGAGTTGGTCTTGCACGACGGACGCGACGCGGCCAGTGGGAAGCAGATCGGCCCGCGGACCGGCGACCCGCTGGGCTTCACCTCTTTCGATGAGTTCTTCACGGCGTTTTCGAGCCAACTCATCCACCTCGTCCGATGGATGATCCGCGTCAACGACATGGCGGACGCCGGTCGCGCCCGGTGGGAACCCGTTCCGTATCTCAGCGGGTTGGTCGAGGGCTGCCTCGAGAGCGGAAAGGACAGCAATGCCGGCGGAGCGCGCTACAACTTCCTCACGATGGAAGGATGTGCGCTGGCCACGGTGGCCGACAGCCTGGCCGCCGTCGAGACGCTGGTCTTCTCACAGCGCGCGATCGGCATGCCGCAGCTCGTCGAGGCGCTCGACCGCAACTTCGAGGGGCGCGAAGAGATGCGGCAGATGCTTCTCAATCGAGCCCCGAAGTATGGCAATGATGACCCACGCGCCGACCAGTTGGCGCGCCAGGTCAGCCGCCTGTGGACTGAGGAAGCCTTCGCCCACACCTCCTCCACCGGCAAGCGCTACCGCGGCGGTTATCTTTCATGGAACTACTGGATCGCCTATGCTCCCACCACCGCCGCCACACCCGACGGCCGACGACGCGGGCAATTCCTTTCGAATGCGGTATGCCCGGTCAATGGGGCCGACCGCAAGGGCCCGACCGCGGTGATCCACAGCGTCGGCGGGCTCGGCCTGGAAAGCGCACCGAACGGGGCCAGCCACACGCTGAGCTTCAGCCCAAGCCTCGTGCGCAACCCCGAGACCCAGGAGAAGCTGATGGGTCTCTTGCGCGCCTACGGCCGCTTGGGCGGCACCTGTCTACAGATCAACGTGCTCGACCCGGCAACTCTGCGTGAGGCGCAGAAGAACCCGGAGGAGTACAGAAATCTTCTCGTCCGCGTGACGGGCTACAACGCCTATTTCGTTGGACTGGGCAAGGAGATCCAGGATGAGATCATCGCCCGGGAATCCCACGGGATCTGACCGCGAGGTGAAATGGAGGAGCGACTGTGTGTGACACACTGGTAGCCTTGGGTGGTGTGACCGCCGACGGCGTGGCCCTTTTTGGCAAGAATTCCAATCGCGAGCCCAATGAAGCCCATCACGTGGTGCGCATCCCGGCGGCGAATCACGTGGCCGGGTCGAAGGTCAAGTGCACGCATATCGAGATGCCTCAGGTGTCCCACACCTTTGCCGTGCTGCTCGCCAAACCCTTCTGGATTTGGGGTGCCGAAATGGGCGCCAACGAACACGGTTTGACGATCGGCAATGAGGCGGTGTTCACCAAAGTCGCATATGAGAAGGGTCCCGGGCTCATCGGCATGGATTTCCTGCGCCTTGCGCTGGAGCGGGCCCGCACGGCCGGCGAGGCATTGCATGTCATCACTCAGATGCTTGAGCAGTACGGGCAAGGGGGCAATTGCGGGTTTGCTCATAAGACCTATTATCACAACAGCTTCTTGATTGCGGACCCAGACTCAGCCTGGGTCCTTGAGACCGCCGGCCGCGAGTGGGCTGCCGAGCGCGTGCGCGACGTCCGCACGATTTCGAACGGTATCACCATCGGCAGCCGCTGGGATGAGGCCTCGCCCAACCTGGTGAAGTTGGCCGTTGACCGCGGATGGTGCACGCGCAGCGAGCAATTCCATTTTGGCCGGTGCTACTCCGACCCGCTGTACACCTCCTTCAGCCGCTGCAACGACCGCCAGTGCCGGACGACGGATGCGTTGACCGCGCAGCGCGGACGAATCACCGTTCACACGGTGATGCAAGCCTTGCGCGATCACGGCCCACAGGGTAGCCGGCCTTACGCGCCGGATCGCGGCATCCGCAACTTCGAGGTGTGCGCCCACCCCGGATTCGGGCCCATCCGCGCAACGGGCACCACAGGATCGATGGTCTCGCACCTGGCGCCCGATGGAGCGACGCACTTTGTCACGGGAACGGCCGCGCTCTGCACCAGCCTGTTCAAGCCGGCCTGGGTGGATGCCGACGTTCCCGGGCAGGCGGCCCTCCCCGGCGGGACGTACGATGAGGCGACGCTCTTCTGGCGGCACGAGGCACTGCATCGCGCCACGCTGCGCGATTACGCCACGCGCCTGCCGCTCTACGCCGGGGAACGTGAGGCTCTGGAACAGGGCTTCGTTGACGAGGCGCTCGCCCGGCGGCGAGAGTCCTCGCGCGTGCATGCGGAGTTCGGGCAGGCGTGCTTCGCCAAGGCTGCCCGCGCGGAGCTGGCGTGGCTGGAGCGGGTGGAGGCCATGCCGCGTCGCACCCATGCAGGGTGGCTCTACGAGCGCGCCTGGACCGGGTTCAACCGCGAAGCGCACATGCCGGTCCGTTAAGGGATGACCACCGGCCGGCTCTTCAGTCTACAGCGCTTCTCGACGGACGACGGGCCGGGGATCCGCACGACCGCTTTCTTCAAGGGCTGCCCGTTGCGCTGCCCCTGGTGTCACAACCCGGAGGGCCTGAGCCTCGCAGCGGACTTGATGTGGTACGACGTGCGCTGCATCGGGGCGCGACGGTGCGTGGAGGCGTGCCCGGCTGGCGCGCTCGAACTCACGCCGGGCGGGATGCGCATCGATCGCCTTCGCTGCACCCGGTGCGGCGAGTGCCCCGCCGCCTGCCCGAGTGGAGCGCTCGAATGGATCGGCCGCGATTGGGAGGCAGCCGCGCTCGCCGCGGAACTGGCTCGCGATGCAGCTTTCTTTTCGGCCTCCTCGGGCGGTATCACGTTGAGCGGAGGCGAGCCGCTTCTGCAGCACGGGTTCCTGCTCGAACTGCTCCCGCACTGCCGCGAGGCGGGCCTGCATATTGCGCTCGACACGTGTGCGGCGGTCCCCGGCGAATGGCTGGAGCAGGTGCTGCCGTGGGTGGATATGGTGCTACTCGATCTTAAGATCATGGACCCGGAGAAGCACCGTGCCGCTACCGGCCTCTCCAACGAAAGGGTTCTCGACAATGCGCGCCGGCTTGCCGAGCGGCGCATCCGGTTGTGGGTGCGCACCCCGATCATTCCTGGATGGACGGATGATGAAACCAACCTGCAAGGTCTAGCCGGCTTCATCGCGGCCGAGCTGCCGATGGTCGAGCGCTGGGACTTGCTGGCGTACACCAACCTCGGCCGGCCCAAGTACCATCGACTCGAACAGCCTTATGCGCTCGAGAGCACGCCACTCTACGAGCGGCAGGACATGGAACGAATCGCTTCGATCGCCGCCGAGCACGTTGGCGTGGTGCATTGGTCGGGCGCAACTCGTGGCTGAGCAGCAATCGATGGAGGACGCGAGATGACTATTGTCGAGAATACGCCGGGCCTGCTGGACGCCTTGCGCGGCGAGATGACCCCCAAGTTCCTTGCCACCCGGGATGCTCAGGGAACGCCTAACGTCGTGCCGGTCGTCAGTATCCTGCCCGCGGATGACGACCCCGACTTGTTGTTCTTCGGCAATTTCCTCCTGCGTAAAAGCATCCGCAACCTTCAGGCCGATCCACGCGTGGGCGTGTTGGTGATTACGCCGGCGCTCCGAGGGTGGCGGCTGAAGGCCGATTTCGTGGAGTTCCAGACCACCGGCCCGCTGGTCGAGCGGCAGATGAACTCGTCCCTTCTGCGGTACAACGCCTACACCGGAATCCGTAACGCCGGGCTCCTGCGTGTTCGCTCGGTCGAAGGCGAATTCCGTATCAGCAAATTGCAGGTGCTGGCCGAATACGTGCTGGCCCGGATCGTGAGCTTCGCCCGGCGCGGGCGAAGCAGCGGCGATGAGGTATCCGTTCGTGTACCGTTGCCTGTACAGGCTGAGTTTGCCCGCATGGTGGCGGTCAAGGTGCTGGCGTGGACCGGAAACGATGGCTACCCGCTTGTAAGGCCGTGCCTTTCGCTGCAACCGTACGGGGAGCACGACTTGGGCGGCTGGATGCCCAGCCGCATGCCGGCCCCCCCGGCCGGAGCATGGGTCAGCGCCAATATCCTCACCTTTGAGGCGGTCTCCTATCAAGCCAAAGGCCGGTGGAGCTCGAGCGGTTCCACAGGACGATTGGCCGTGACCGAGGTCTACGCCGGCGGCCCGCCGCTGCCAGGAGGGCGCGTCGCCTAATCGCCGACGGTCCACCCCCCGCAGTGACCCAACCTGTTCAGTCCCCTCGCCTTTGTGGCGCGGAGTCCGAAGGGAGAAGGGGGGACACGCTTGGCAAACGCGCTACGCCTCTCGCCCCAGTTCGGCCAGGAGTTTTTCGCGATTGGCCCCGCGGGCGATCTTGCCGCTGCTGGTTTTGACTAACCAGCGCTCGTCCACCAACTTCAGCGGACCGAGCGTAACCTCCGAGCCCGTGGCCACGGCCTCGCGGATCGCAAGCCCAAGTCGGTTTGCCTCCAGCCTCACCGCCGGATCAACCTCCACAACGGCCGCAGGCTCTTCGGTCCCCATGGATTCATTGAACAGCCCGAAGACGACCACCCGCCCGGGGTGGACACCCGGGACCTGGTTGATCAGGTACTCGATATCTTGCGGGTAAATGTTCTTGCCGCCGACGATCATCAGATCCTTCTTACGGCCGGTGATGAATACCTCACCCTCGGCCAGGTAACCCAGATCGCCTGTGAGGTACCAGCCCTCGCGCAAGGCCGAGGCCGTGGCATCCGGGCGGTTGAAGTACCCGGTCAACATGCAGTCGCTGCGCAGCACCAACTCGCCAATCTGGCGTTGCGGGAGAGGGGTGCCATCGGGTGAGAGCACGCGCACTTCGCAATTGGCCAGGGGCTCTCCCGCGGAAACAACCTCCGTCGTGCGCCGATCGGCGCCTCCCGCCGGCACGGCGCGCCCTTGCTTCACGAGCATCTCGCGGTCCACGCGGTCCAGCCGCACGGGGCGGTCGATTCCGCCTTGCGTCACGGCAAACACATTCTCAGCCATGGCGTAGCACGTCGCCAGCGCGGTCTCGCTCAATCCGAACGGGCGCAGGCGGGAGCTGAACAGGCGGTGGCTCTCGGCCACCATGGGTTCGCTGCAATTGATGACGGCGCGCCACGAGGAGAGGTCGAGCCCGTTCAGTTCCCGGTCGGGGATGCGCGTGGCGCAGAAGTTGTAGGCGAAGTTGGGCAGCCAGGCCAGCGTTCCGCCGTGCTCGCTCACCGCCCGCAGCATGGTCCACGGTGCGCGGGCCCACTCGAAGGGCGAGAGCAGAACAAGCTTGGCCCCGGTGAGCACGGGCATCAGGAATCCGGCGATCAGTCCCATGTCGTGATAGAGCGGCAGCCAACTGACGATGATGTCGCTCGGGGTGAGGCCGAGCGCGAGAGTGTAGGCCGCCAATTGACGAAGGATCGCTCGGTGGGATAGCGCGACCCCTTTCTGCAACCCGGTCGTGCCGGAGGAATGCTGCAGGAGGGCGAGCGAATCCGGCGCTGCCCTCAAACCCTCCAGCGTGGCTGTGTCGATGGGTGGAAGGTCCACTCCCGGCGCGTCGCTTGCCAGCATTGCCTTGACTTCGCTGGCATGTGCCAGTTGAGTGCGCAGCACGTCTGCCAGGTCCGGTTCGGCGATCAGCGCCGCCGGCCGCGTCACCGAAATCAGGCTGTCGAGGCTCTCGCGGTAGCGCTGCGGATCGAGCTTCTCGGTAAGGAATGGCAGGATGCTCGGGATGGCCCCGAGGAACATCGCGCCCAGGAATGCGTGCAGAAGTTCCGCGCCGGGAGGCAGCAAGGCGATCACCACCTCGCCGGGCGCGATGCCCGCCTGCCGCAGCCGTGCGGCATAGCCCAGTGCGCCGTCAACGAGCTGACGCACGGTAAGGGCGGTCTCGCCCTCATTCAGTCGCAGCACCACCGCCGTCTGCTCCGGGCTCGTCCGATACCGGTCGAACATGACCTGAGGCAGCGTTCGGGCGGGAAGGCTCATGGCTGTCGCTGCTCCACGAGCGCGGTCAGTTGCGCAAGGGTGTCAAACGTGCGGGGGTTCAGTTCGGTGTCGTCAATCCGAGCTCCAAGCTCGGTCTCGATGAACATTGCCAGGTCCACAAGGTGGAAGGAGTCGACCAGCCCGGTTGAAAGCAACGGCTGATCGAGCGGGATCTCGTCGGAGGGTATGTGCAAGCAGTTCGCGGCGAGATATTCCCGCAATCGCGCTTCAGTGTGTCCCATCGCCCGTCTCCACGTCCAAGTGTTGCCTCGGCTCGCATCTCGCAAAAACCCATAGCGGTTGGGGGGTCAATCGACGGCGCTCCGTCCGTCGGCGCCTGCAGCCAATGATCGTGACGCGACAAGGGGTCATCGGCATCCGCGGGCGAGAATCGACTGCGCCAGCGACTGGGCCAACATCGATTCGCCGCGGGGCGTCAGATGGATTGCCGTGTTGGTGAAATCATTCGCGGGCACCAGGTTCCACAGATCCAAGTACTCCCAATCCGATGCGAGCGCCCTCTGCTGCAGGAGTCCTCGAAATTGGTCGAACGCCCAGCGTGGATAGTAGAAGTTGTAGCGCAACTGGCTGTTGGTTCCAGGGCTGATGAGTATCGGCTCGTTGACAACGAGCACCGGCACATGGCCGGCGACTCGTACCGCTGCATCGAGAACTTCGAAAGCCAGGTGCGTTTCGTCGAGCGGCGGAGCGGACTCGTGGTGGAACGATGAGTCCGCCTCGAAATCAGTCTGCGCCGCGGGATAGATCTCGGGATAGGCCTGGTCGATCCCCGTGGCGGCCCACATCACCCCGTACAACTGCAGGCGGATGAGGTCGGCCAGCGCTCGCCGTCGGCCAATGAAGGTTTGCGCCCAAAAGCTCGGACGCGTGGGTAGCCCGACACCTGGCGACGAAAGGCCGGCACGAACGAGGACATCGCGCGCGTACACGGGGTTGCCAACGACGACCGGCGAGGCGAGCTGGTTCTCCCGCACAAATGCCTCGAGTGTGGTGGGCCACAGGACTAGGTCGGGCTGGTAGCGCATCGCGCGGTCAAGGATGAGCAGGTCCTTGGTGAGCGAAAGGGTGGGGTATCCCAGGTTGTAAACCCTTGTTCGCTTGCCACACACAATCGGCACGAGGTCAGCCAGCTTGGCGGCCAGCGTCTGTTCCGGACGCAGCAATGCGCCCCACACCGAGGAGTCTCCGAGCACCAGGATGCGATACTCATCCGGGCGCGATTGCTCAGAGGAGATACGGTGCGAGGCGAACATCGCCTCCAGGTCCTCCAGGCTGAGGTTGTACGACGCCTGCGGGGATTCGCCAAAGGGCAGCCGCTCTCGGCCCGGGAAGAGGCGGTTGTACAACGACAGGCGGCCTAAGCCGGATGGAGTCCATGCCGCAAAGACCAGATTGGCCGCAACGAAAAGGATGAGCACCTTGGCTGCCAGTTGTGGCATGCTGACGACCGGCGGGCGGCTCTCTCGCGTCGGCGGGTTCATCCTGCTGCCCCAACGAGCTTGAGCATGAACCCCAACGATTGTGCGGGAGAGGGAAGCGCGAAGAACACCCAGCCGAGCGCGACATAATTGAAGGTGAGCAGTACTCCCAACGCCTGCCGGAGGCCGTGCAGCGCGTGAGATTGGCCTGGAGCGGCATCGTGGCGCCGCATGTAGTCGCTCCACCGATTGTGCGCAAACAAGCCGAGACCGTGCCATGCACCCCACAGCGCGAAGTTCCACGTCACACCGTGCCACATTCCGATCAGGAGCATCGTGACAACTTGGGTCACGAGAATGGTGGCCGCAATGGGCATGGGGCGGGCGCCGCTGCGCAGCCGTCGCGTCAGCGGGTTGAACACATACGCGCGGAACCACTGGGTGAGCGTCATGTGCCAGCGATTCCAGAACTGGGTCAGATTCGGTTGGAGATACGGCGCGTCGAAGTTCTCCGGAAGCCTCACCCCGAGCCATTGGCCCAACCCGATGGCAATATCGGTATATCCGCTGAAGTCGAAGTAGATGCGCAGGGCGTACGCATACAGCAGCACCCACGCCCAGACGGCGCCGCGGACCTGCTGCGCGCTCGTCGCGTTCAGCGCGATCAATGCCAAGCCATCCGCCACGACGAACTTCTTGAAGAGCCCTATGGCCATTCGCCAGCCGCCGTTTCGCACGGCATCCTGGGCGGGCGGGAGGGGTCCACGCACATCCTGAATGAATCGCTCGAGACGGTCGATTGGCCCCGCCACGAGTGAGGGGAAGAAGACGACATACGTGACAAACTCTCCCAGGTCCACCGGTGGAAGTCGGCCGGCCTGGCGGTCACGAATCGTGTGCATCAAACGGAAGGCAATGTACGAGAAACCAAGCCACTGCAGGTCGGCAATCGACGCATGCGTGACAGGTTGGCCGGTGAGCCGCCTCAACCCGAGGTCCGCCCACATTGCCAGAGTTGGGTTCTTGAGGACGACGAGGGTGGCGACCAGAGCGGCGAGGGTCAAACTCATGGCGAGTGCAGGGTTTCGTCCGCGTTTCGCCACGAAGGCCAACAGCCCAGCGGCCGCCAGCGCGAGGGCAAGCCAAGTCAGGGGCGGGGGCCGGCCGGCGGTGAGCAATGGTTCAGCGGGCAGGTAGCGCGTGGCGCCCAGGAGGAGGACCAGTGCAACGACAAAGGCTGCCGTGACCCCATTGGCGCGGGTCAGACGCACCTCCGCTGGAGCCGTTAAGGCCCAGGTTGCGACCGTGATGGCGAGCGTCGCGAACGGAAGCCAGAAATCGAGTCCGCGGATCGGCAGGCCGGGCTGAAACCAGAAGACGGCGATGACGCTGCAGGTAAGCAGAAAGTAAAGCCGCTTCCGGCGAGGGAAGATCAGTATCCACAAGAACGCGAGAGCGGCGCCGACGAGAATCTGACCGAGGGCCATCTAGAAGCCCTGGTAGATCCAGGTCGGACTGCTGTCGGCGGTCAGGATGAGCACAGCGATCGCCATCAGGCACAACCAAACCGCCAGCAAGTTCTCGCGCGTGAATGTCTTCTCGAGCAGTCTCTTCATTACGGTGAAGGGCCCGGCGATTCGGCTTCTGATCCCTGTGGGGCCGGCGGCTTGCCATGCGACTGGCGGCACCCGGCGAGCTGAGCCGCGTGCCCATGAAATCGCTCGGGCAGGTCATGATAATAACATGACCCACCGGCCGAGAGACTGGTGGTAACATTCCGGGACTCCCAATCTGGGGGCCAAGGGTGTCATGCGCAGAATTCTCTTCTTCATTGGGCTCGGTTTCTTGGCTGCCGGTCTTGCGAGCTGTGCGCCCGCGCGGACGGCTTCTTCACAGGCGGTGGAGGGGCTGTTGCGGGCGCTCGTCCAAAGGGACGAGGCGCGCTTCACGGCATTGACGTGCCCGGAGTACGAGACGCAGGCGTTGGTCGAATACGACTCGTTTGGGTTGGTCCGCGCTGAACTCAATGGGGTGGCCTGTGCGGTGATCGACGGCGAGGGGGATACGCCCCAAGTCCGCTGCACGGGGAGCATCGATGCAACTTACGGCAGCGAGGTGCGCCGCTTCGATCTCACTGCGCGCACCTATCAGGTCATCCAGAGCGGTGGAGATTGGCTGGTCTGTGGGTACACAAAGTAAGCACGTCGTGGTGGTTCTGCTAGGGACGGTGCTGCTTGGAGCTTGCCAGACGAGCGGCACGCCGCCCAGGGAGCCTTCGCTTTCGGCGGTAGGCAGAACGCCGATGAGCGAGCCAGCGCCAAGCCTGATACCTATAGGTGAGACAGCCACCCCGCCACCGTTCCCGACAGCCGTGCCCTCGCCCGTCCCGATGTCGGCCGAGGCGTGGCAATCCTGGCCGGTGGTACCCACCGTCCCAATGCACGTCCGCGACATCTTCGATCGCGGACAATCGCTGGGCAATGATGCCCATGCCTTCTCGATTTTGGGGGACTGTCAGAGCGTGGCCAATATCTTCCTGGGGGTCTACGACACGCAGCCGTCGGTCGTCGCCTCGCTGCCGGCGCAGTTACAGGAGACGGTAGCTTACTTCGCCGGTTCGTTTGATCGCGAAAGCCCGACGATCAAGAGCGGGACCACGGCCGGGGCCCTGCTATGGATCGAATGGCATGAGGGCAAGTACACCTGTGGCCCCAACGAGACGCCGGTGGATTGTGAACTGCGCTTGCACCGGCCTTCCTTCGTCATCATCAATGTGGGGACGCACTACGAATCGCGCAACATCGACTATCTTCGCCGCATCCTCGATCAGCTCGTGGCCAACGGGGTCGTGCCGATCTTGGCAACCAAAGCCGACAACCGCGAGCTCGACGAACGCATCAACTTGGACATGGCGACGCTGGCCGTGGAGTACGATGTGCCGTTATGGAACTTCTGGGCGGCGACCGGGGACTTGCTCAACCGCGGGCTATACACCAAGACCAGCGAACCGCACCTGGGCGACATTTATCTTAACGAGGACGGCTTGCAGCGTCACCGATTCACAGCGCTGGAGACGCTCGACGTCGTCCGCCGAACGGCATTGGGCGAATAGAAGACGCGAGATCGGAGCAGCATGTTACAGCCTGGTGCGCTGGAAGGTGCCTAGGCCAGGGATACCGTTCGACGCTTGTATCTGAGCTCCCTCCGGCATCGCCGAGCTGCACCCCTTGCGGCCGCCGCGGGCCGACGCACTCCCCGCCTCACATTAGCTCGATGGCCGCGCTCCGTGCTTCTCGCTGCTTTGCACAAGATCGTCCTTGCCAAACCTCTGCAAAGCAACGATCGTCGCACTCTGGCGAAAGAGCGGGGGGAGAATGGCGACCGCTTCCTCGCGGCTGTCGGCCTCTGCCACGAACCAGGCCTTGTGGACGTTATCGCTGCACCCCCAGTCCGCGTTAGTTACGAAGTGCGAGCCTGTCTCCTGGAAAAGGCGTATCGCCCGATCACAGGCAACCTTCGTGTTTTCATGTGGGACTTCCACCAGATAGCGTGTCATCGAGTCCTCCTTTGGATGCTGCATCTTCTGTTCGCATGCTGGTTCTTGCCACTATTCTCGTCTGCGGGCCGATTGGCCAATGAGCTCGTGTTCCTTGGGATATTGAATGATCGCTGCCCGCGCGATCACGCGCGGGCTGGCGACCTTTGAGAGCGTCAGGATCAGTCCACCCGTCATCGCGTCGGTGAAGTACTCGTCCCTGGGGTCGGGGCTGGCCATCGTGAGTGATAAAACTGCGGTGCGATGTCTGTCTTGTGAAAGGACACTCAATTCCACTGGCCTCGCTTTGCCAATTGGATGCAATCTATCTAAATATTATAGGCCATTTCAAGGACCCAACGAGGACCTCTCGTAAGTGATGGAGTCTGCTGCGCAGGCAGACGCTCCCTCCTCCCTCATGCGCCTCGAATATCGGGAAAGAGGGTCGCGGGCGGCCAGTTCCGCCGCGGGGGCCACGTACGCCCCCGCACTCTGCAGGACTTGGGTCTTGGCTGGGGAATGAAATCGAGATTGGCCGGAGCGCGGGCCTATGGCCGCGTTGTGGAAAGCGTGGGCGATTCTCCGAAGACCGCGAGATGCTCGGACAGGAGTTGCTTCTCCCGCGCGATGATGGTGGGCAGAAGTTCCGAGGTGCCGGCTTCGGCCCGCAACTCATCGACGCGGATGGGAGCGGCGAAGGACAGGCGGGGCGAAAGGTACAAGCTGCCTGGGAAGAAGAGCTGTTGCAGGACTTGTCCGAACTCAACCAGGCGGCGTTTGTCGAGTGGCAGCCGGCGGAACCAGGAGATTGGACTGCGCGCCCAGCGGGCAGAAACGGAATGGCTGACGATCGAGAGAAGGACGCGCGTCTCTGGAACTCGACGAAGGAACAGCTCGATGGAGCGCGACCACCTGTCGATATGTTGAGGTGCCTCCCCGGAGAGCGCCGGGTCAGGGTCGATCTCACCCGAACCGTAGAGGAGGATCGCGCCCCCTTTCTCCAGGTGTCGGATACCGTGCCGCGTCGCGTTGGCCCGGACCAATGGGTCCATATCAACAAAGAAGAAGTGGTCTTTGGCGTGAGGCAGTTGTTTCAGAAAGGGGATATCGCTGGATATGAGCCGCAGGTCGTCGCGCCTCAGCCGCGAAGCGATCACCAAAGCATCATATGTTCCAGGATGGTTGGATATGACCAGCAAGGGTTTGTCGGAAGGGACGTGCTCGACGCCGCGGGCGCGGATGTCGGTGCACCAGTTGGTCAGGGCCCACTCGGCGGCTGCTCCGAACCCATCGCGGGCGCACAGTTGGTCAAACGTTACCCCCACCCGTGACAGGCGAACGGCCGCCTTTCGAAACACTCCCCCAAATCGCTGCCGGGCCCAGCCTTCTTCCGCGAGGCCGAGGGCCTTGAAGATCTCGCCGACGAGCGAATCGCTTAGCGTCTCGACGCTGGTCACGGTTCGTTCCTCCCGAAGCTTGTTTAGTATACCGGAGGCAGGCGACAATTGAAGGGGAATGGTGAAGCTGCGCCCGTCCTGAGCTGCGGGAGCCGTTTGATTCTGCACGGGGCGGTTTGGACTGGCGCTTGAAGCCATCGCGCACGGGCAACGGCTCAAGGGTCCTCTTTCCGAACCTGCGACAAGCCGGCGATAGCCACCTGCTTCGAATGCAGTGTATGATAGGCGCGTTCTGTGCCGCTCACGAGGCGCCCCAATGCATGACACTCTCGAAGCAGACGCCATTGTCGTCGGGGCAGGGAGCGCCGGCTCCTATTTCGCTTGGCGATTGAGCCGTGCAGGCTATCGAGTCCTGATCTTGGAGGCCAGGCGGCTCTCGGACTTGGGCAAGCACATCGAGATCTTCCACATGGACCAGGTCCGGTTCGATCAGTTCGAAATTCCCCACCCTGAGCCGCCGGAACTGATACACACGGAAGAAGTAAGCCGCACCTGGTCGCCGGACCTGAGGACGAGCTTCCCGGTGCGATACCCCTTCTACGTGCTGCACATGCCGGCCTTCCTGCAACGCATGCACGGGTATGCCCGGCAGGCCGGGGCCGCACTCCTCGAAAGTGTGGAAGTGGATGGACTCATCTTGGAGAGCGGTCGACTGGTCGGAGTGCGCGGCACGCGAGCCGGCGAGCGATTCGAGGCGCGCGCCAAGTTAGTTGTTGACGCCTCGGGGCTGAAGGCGGCCGTTCGCTCATGGCTGCCGGATGCATTCGGGGTCGAGAACACGCCCGTTCCAGCCGCCAACTGCCTCTTCGTGTGCCTCGAATTCCGCGACAAGATTCAAGCGGGCTTCCCTTCTGGCAGCAATTCCTACCTCTATCACAAGGCCTTCTGGAACCGAAGTTGGGGCACAGGGGCAATCTTGGGGATTGGTCAGCCGCTTGGCTTCGACCATGCCTGGCGGCAGCATTCCGAATGGCGGCAGGAATACTTTGGCGACCCGGGAGAGGTGCTCTACCGCAGGCAGGGTGTCATTCCTTACCATCGTCCCCCTTTGTCACTCGTCGGCGATGGTCTCATGGTCATTGGGGACGCGGCCAATCAAAACAAACCCTTCTCCGGCGAAGGGGTAACCAGCGGCATCACTGCAGCCCGTATCGCGGCGGAGGTGGCTGCAGCGGCACTCAGGGCCGAAGATACAAGTCGCCAAAGGCTGTGGGCCTACAACGTGCGTTATTTCCGAGGGCAGGGTGCCAAGTTCGCCGCAGGTCTGACGCAGCTCCCCGCCGCGGCGGAGCTGTCGCGCAATGACGTGGACTACCTTTTTCGCAGGAGAGTGCTTTTCGCAAGCAGGGACTTCGAGGAGTTGAACTTGAACTATGAGATTCGAATGGAGGTGGGCGCCCTCCTGCGCACAGCATTTCTGCTCGCGTGGGGTGTGATGACACGCCAGTTTGCTGTAAGTAGCCTGAGAAGATTCCTTCAGGCGTCGGCCACCGCCGGCCGGCTGAGGTCCCACTACTTAGATTATCCAGCGACCCCCGACGGATTCGATCGTTGGGCCGGGCAAGCCAAGCGCTTGTGGGGGGAGGCGGCGTGAGTCACGCAGCTCGTCGGCCGACGCCTGCGGACGCGAAGTTGAGCCGCTCGGTTTGTGTTCTGGATGTCTCGCGGCTTGGGTACGCCGATCGCTTGAGCGCGACCTCTCTTCAAGGGCTGGTCAATCGCGAGGGCCCTCGCCTGTTCCTAGACTTTGGGATCTTCGACGATCCCTCGGCGCGCCGCACGAATGAAGACTTCCTACCGGAGGCTATCTGGCGCGATAAGTTCCGCGACGTCGTCGGAAACCAGGATCAGCACAACCTGTCCTACTATCGCAAGAAGCACGGACTGCGGGTCGATTCTGCGCGCGATCTTGAGGCAGCCGTTCTGCAATTCCGCAGCGCAGTCAGGGGCGTTGTCGTCTGGGATCCGGCAATACCCGATACGGTGAATGTGGCCCTGATGCTGGCGGGGCTTGAGAACCTGTTGGTGGTCTCCCCCGAGAAGACGACGTGGGCCGAGCAGACGCTTGGTCTGAAGGTGCACCACGACTTACGCGGCCAGTGGAAGGACCGCCTCACCCTCTACCGATGGGCATTCACCTCCCTATTCCCACGGTGTCGCGAGGGTTGGATTGCCTCCGTCGAGCCCGCGTGGCATCGTCCGGAGTTCACGGATTACATCGTGCAGCACAAGGTATTCGTCTTCAGCCTTTCCAGCGCGTCGAAGAATGCCCTCTTCCGTGCGGGTCAGACCATCCTGCTGATGCTTGTCGGCGGTCCATTTGGACTTCGTAACGCGATCTTCGACCTGCATTTCGAGCCGGTCATCAAGATGCTCGGGCTATGGCTGATGGGCTTGGGTTCATCTGAAACGCGCCTAGCGTTGCACATCCATCGTGCTGTCAAGGCGTGCCCGTACCCAACCATCTTCGGTTGGCATACGGCGCGCGATGACGAGCTGGCGTTCATGCTTTTGCTTTCCGCATCCAATCTTCGCCTGGTGCCATCACACTTGGCCGGCAACTTCTCGTTTCACAGCCAGTTGCCCGGGCCGTCACATTTCGAACAGGCCCATAGTGACCCCGCTTCAGTGACCCTCGAGGACAAGACCTACCTCACCTTCACGCTCTCGGACGGGGATCAGCTTGTCCTGATGAACACCGGAGAGCTCGGAAACTGGCGGCGCAACGAGCGAGGCCGAGTCCCATTCAACTGGGAGATACAACCACTGCTCGTCGAGTTGGCGCCTGCGCTCCTCGAGCAGTACTACGAGACTCGCCGGGAGAGCGACTACCTGGTGGCCGGGCCGTCGGGCGCGGGGTATATCATTCCCCCGCTCAACACCCGCCGGGAGGCATTTCTGAAGGAAACCGGGCGTATCTGCAGAGCGGCCGATGTGCGGGTGTTCACCCCGTACATCGGCGACCCCCCGCGGCGTCTGGTCGAGGAGTATGGGCGGATGCCGGGCAACGTCCTGGGTTTCATCGGCGGGTATGCACACTTCGGACGCGTTCCGATGTACCGCGTTCATGGCCGGCCGTGGTTGGCGTACGCCTGGCCTTATTTCCAAAACGTCTGGGACTCGGGCGAGCAGGTCCTGCAGGCAGTTCGCCGCCTTGTCGAGGCGGCGGAGCCGAGGCCGAGATTCGTCGCGGTCCACCTGTTCGCCTATCGCACCACGCTGCGCGACGTGTACGAGTTCGTCCAGACGCTGGATCCCCGCAAGGTCAAGATCGTTCGAGCCGATGAGTTCCTACTCGCTGCCAGCCAATTCATGGAACGCGATGGAGACCACAGATGAATAGCGAGAAGATCGCAACCGGCACCAAGTGGTTGTACGGTGTGGCGGACATGGGGATCGCCATGCTGACGGCCTCGATTCAGTTTTTCTTGCTGTACTTCTATACCGATGTTGTGCACATCGATCCGGCCATGGCTGGCATGGCGCTCCTGGCTGGCAAGCTGAGCTGGGACGCCCTCAATGACCCGCTTTTCGGCTATCTCTCGGATCGCACTCGCTCGCGATGGGGAAGGCGCAGACCCTACATGCTGTTTGGTGCGATCCCGCTCGGGTTGTTTGCCTGGCTTCTGTATTCCATTCCTGAGGGCCTCGGAGGGTGGAAGGCGTTCGTGGCTGTGTTCGTGACCTACTTGCTCTTCGACACGGCGCACACGATTGTCAGCACCCCGTATTACGCAATGACACCCGAGCTGACCTACGACTACAGCGAGCGAGCATCCCTGACCACTATCCGGATGGGGTTTAGCGTCGTGGGGTACATCCTCGGTGCGGCGGCCACGACGGCCTTGGCCGGCCTTTTTCAGAGTCTGTTTCACTGGACGACCAGGGCCTCGTTCAGCGGGATGGGGGCCACCTTCGGCGTGATTGCAGTCATCACCGTGATGACCACAGCCTTCAATGTCAAGGAGCGTAAGCGTCCCGAACTGGTCCCCTCCGCGATGCCGCCCGTCAAAGCGATCGTTCAAACCTTTCGCAACCGACCTTTCATGCAACTGATGGCGGCGCAATTTCTGAGCAGCTTCAGTTTCACCCTGCTCACCACGCTTCTCCCGTACTACCTGATCTATCAGATCAAGATGGAATCTCAACTTCCTTTGGTCATGCTGCTGATGCTTGTCACCATCGGCATCTTCCTCTATCCCTGGAAGCGAGTGTCCGACAAGATCAACAAGGGACCTTCCTACGCGCTTGGTCTTTTCATCGCCAGCTTGGCGGTGATCGCCACTTTCTTCTATCCTCATGCGCCCACGCCCTTGATCTTCGTCACGGCGGTGGTTGCCGGGATCGGATTTTCCGGGCAATGGGTCTTCCCATGGAGCATGCTGCCCGACGTCGTCGAATACGACCAGGCCGTCACCGGAGAGAGGCGCGAGGGTGTCTACTACGGGGTGTGGGCCTTTCTCGGCAAGTTGACCAATGCCCTCGGCATTGCGGTTAGCGGCTGGGTACTGCGACTCTTCGGCTACGTGGCCAACGCTGAGCAGACACCGACGGCGCTGCTCGGCATCCGCCTGTTCTTCGGACCGGTGGCCGCCGGCGTGCTCATTGTCAGCTTGCCGCTGCTCCTGTGGTACCCGATTACGCGTGCGTCGCATGCCAAGCTGTTGCAGGAAATCGCCCGCAAGCGCGAGGCGGGCTAGGACCACGTTGGGAGAGAGCTGACCGGTGGGGCAGGAAGTACTCTGGCCTGCCCCACGCCTGCCTCGTCTGATTTCACGGCACGTGCCGAGTGCCTCGTCGAGTCCGAGTGCGTCTACTTTGCGGAAAGGGAATCCCGGGACTTCCGACCCGTCCGAGGGAGGGTTCAATGGACAGGCAACGCCGCCTGCGGCTTGGTTTATGCCTCCTTCTCTTCTCGATCCTGGCGTGCAACTTTCCCCAGCGCTTCCTGTTCAACTTCGCAGGTCCTCAGGGCGGCGCAGACCTTGTGGGCACGCTGGCCGCACCGTCGGCGCCCACGGCATCCGTTGGCCCGCCTGCATCGGCGGCAGGGCAATTGGACGCGGCATCTTGTGACGCGACGGCATTCGTCAACGTTCGAGTCGGGGAGCGGTTTGTGCCGGAAGACAGCACGAGCTGCTACCAGGATGTTGTCATCACCAATACCCACGCTTCCCTGCGCGTCCTCGTTCTGGGGCATCACGGCGGGACCCAGGGAGATCCTGGCAGTGGGAGATTGGTGGAACCTCAATCCGAGAGCAGCGACCAGTGGAGTGTTGTATATGACTACGGCGAGCCCTTTACCATAGACTGGTACACGGCCATCTTCGCGACCCCGGAGTGCATCTGGTTGGATGGGGTCCGCGAATCCGGCTTCGAGCAACTCCCTTCTCTCGGGCTGACGGTGGTGCCTTTCACCGTACCCTCCAGTATCGAGTGACAGGCAACCCCAGCCAGTAGCAAGTGCCAGGCGAACGCTCCCGCCGCGCGTAACGCTGAGTTCGGTATCGCCCGCGGTGAAGGGAGCTGCCCGGCGCAGCCGCGGACGATTGTCCTGGCTCTTGACACCAACCTGCCACAAAAAGACGCTATGATATGGGGCATGGCCCCTCGCATCCTCGTTGTCGACGACGAACCCGCCGTGACCGATCTGCTCGCCTACAATCTGCGGGCTGCCAACTTTGAGGTGCTGATCGCCGCTGACGGACGAGAGGCCCTCAGGCTGGCGCGCGACGCCGAGCCGGACCTTGTCCTACTCGACCTGATGATTCCCGAAGTGGATGGGCTCGACGTCTGTCGCGAACTGCGCAAGTCCAGCGAAGTCCCGGTGATCATGATTACCGCCCGGGGTGAGGAAACCGACCGCGTCGTCGGACTGGAACTTGGCGCGGATGATTACGTTTGCAAACCCTTCAGCGTTCGTGAATTGATGGCTCGCATCAAGGCCGTTCTGCGTCGCCGCCAGGCCGGCGAGAACGACAACAAGCCGTCCAGCGTCTTGCGAGGCAAGGGAGGCTTGCGGCTGGAGATAATGAGCCGCGTGGTCACCACGGGAGGTGTCGCCCTGCCGCTCACTCGTCTGGAATTCGACCTGCTATTCCTGTTGCTCAGCAACCCTGGCCGCGTGCTCAGCCGCGAGCATCTGCTGCAGCAGGCCTGGGGCTACGATTTTGTAGGGGACACTCGCACTGTGGATAGCGCCATCAAGCGCCTGCGAGCCAAGCTTCGCGCCGCCTCGGTTGACACGGACTGCATCGAAACCGTGCGCGGCGTCGGCTACCGTCTCAGCACCTGATATGCCTGCTCCTTTGCGCGCTCGCCTCTTACGGAATCACTTGACCACCCTGCTCCTGGGAATGGGCGTGGTCGGGCTGCTTTCGTGGTGGGCCGTGGAAGCGCAATACGAGAGCACGCTGCGCGAGAACTTGCTGGCGCAGGCCCAGCTGGCGGCGGCCGCGCTCCATGGCCAGACTCTACCAACGGCATCTGGCGAACCCTATCTTCAAACGTCGAACATTCAACCCGGCATCCACACGCGTGTACTGGGGGACCGGGGCGCGGTGGTTGTGGGCCTGTCCGCAACCCAAGGGGATGGCTTGGTTCTGGTTCCACCTGCGGAAAATAGCTCTTCCACAACCCCCACGGAGTTGCTGCAGCGGCCGGAGATCGCGCAGGCTCTGCAGGGCCTACCGGCCACTGCCATACGTCGCATACCGGCCGCGCACAACCGGCGGGTGTTGTACGCTGCCGCACCGATTTTCGCAGACGATAGCCACGTGTCCGGGTTGGTGTACTTAGCCATGCCGCTGCCCGCGGCCGGTTTGCCTGCCAGTTTGGTGCTGAGCCTCGCTGCGGCAGCACTGATAGCGGTGTTGCTGACTGCACTCACAGGTTCATTACTCGCCCGCCGTATCGCCCGCCCCGTCGAGAACGTCGAGCGTGCCGCCGCAGCCGTGTGTGCGGGTGATCTGAACCAGCATGTCCCGGCGGAGGGGGGCATACGCGAGTTGAACAGCCTCGGGCGCGCCTTCAACCGAATGACCGAGAGTCTGCGTCAGTCTGAGCAGGCCAAGAATTCCTTCGTCGCCGATGTCACACACGAGCTCCGGACGCCACTGACGGTCATCAAAGGAACGATCGAGACCTTGGAAGACGGTGCCCTCTCGGATACCGCTGGGCGCGGTCCGCTGCTGGCTTCCATGCATCGCGAAACTGACCGCCTCATCCGCTTGGTCAACGGACTGTTGGTGCTCATTCGCGCCGACGCCGGGACGCTCAACTTAAGCCTTCGCCCGCTTGACCTCGCCGAAGTGGCGCGCGCCCGCTGTGATCATCTCGCACCGCTGGCCGCCCGACGCAGGGTGCAGCTTGCGGTGAAAGCGGAGAGGACAGCGGCCGTGCCCTGCGTCCTGGGAGATCCGGACCGCGTATCGCAGGTACTCGACAATCTGCTCGATAACGCCATCCGCCACAGCCCGGAGGGGTCGACCGTGGAGGTCGAGATTCGCCGACAGGCTCGCGAGTGCGAATGTGCTGTCCATGATCAGGGGCCGGGCATCCCTGCCGAGCACCTGCCGCACATTTTCGAGCGCTTCTACCGTGTGGACTCATCGCGCAACCGCCAGAGCGGCGGAGCGGGATTGGGGTTGGCCATTTCCCGGGCATTGGTCGTGGCCCAGGGAGGCCGCATTGAGGCCGAGAGCCGTGTGGGCGAAGGGACGACCGTGCGCTTCTTTCTGCCCGCAGGGGACGATTGCCGCTCAACTGACCGAGATCTGACACCTTCCTGACCGCGTGTGTTGCTATGCTTCGTGGGAGATCGTCCTAAGGGAGGCTACCCATGAAGCGAATTCCATCACTCCTCAACGCGGTTCTGGCTGCACTGCTGGTCGTCCTCGTCTTCCCAGCTGGCTTGTCCAACGTCAGCGCCCGGCTCCCCACGCCCGCCTCGACCGCGCAACCCCAGACAGCCTGCGTCTCCGGCCGCACGGTGCAAGTCACGGGTGCGGCGACGATCAATGTCGTTCCAGACCGGGCACTCATTCAGCTTGGGGTGCAGTCGAACGGCGCGACCCCCTCTGCGGTTCAGTCCGCCAACGCCGCCGCTATCCAAAAGGTGCTCAAGGCGCTGCAAGCTCAAGGCGTCGCGGGGAAGGACATTGCGACCGATCTATATGTCATTGAGCCCGTGTACGAGGACTACGACTCGCTCTATATCAAAGGCTATCGCATCAACAACGTCGTGGCTGTCACTTTGCGAGATGTGAAGATGACCGGCCCAGTCCTGGTTGCGGCGCTGGAGGCGGGCGCCAACCAAGTCGTCAATGTGGAGTTCTACACCAGTGAACTGCGCACGTACCGCGACCAAGCGCGCGAACTGGCAATGAAAGCGGCCAACGAAAAGGCGCACGCGCTGGCCGCGGCGGCATCAGCCCAGGCCGACTGCGTCTTGAGTATCACCGAGAATACCTGGTCCTACTACAACGGCTGGTGGTATGGTCGCAGTCTGAACAACTGGGCGCAGAACGTCGTTCAGAACGCGGCCGCTGGTGCTGGATCGAGTGGCGCCGCAAGCGACGACCCCATCAGTCTCGGGCAAATATCCGTCAAAGCCGAGGTGGGAGTGACCTTCGGGTTGAAGTGAAAAGGGCGCACGACGGGGTTGTGTGTTAATCGAGAACTTCGTCCGACCATATCGAGGGCGCAGAACCCAATGATGGGAGACGCTGGCGAGCGGGATGGATTGTAAACGGGGCAGGGGTCGCCCCCCTATAGGGAACCTCCGACCGGCACGGTCGGGCCGCAGACGAGAAGGACCGAGGCTCCAATGGCCTCGGTCCTTCATTGTTAGTGGCGGGGTCAGGAATGCCCAGGAGTCTTCCATCGCAAGTTGGTGACAACAATAATCGTTGTGCCGACGTCGCGAGTCAATGCCATGATGGCGCTTGTCACGTTTGGGGTTGCACAGCTGCGCCGGACCCGTTTCGTGCCCTCGGCGAACCTCAATGGCGGGTTGAGAAACCCCACGCCTCTCCACGTGAACGCAACTCCGCCCAAAAGACCTTAGGGCATCCCAAGTTGGAGACAAGGCCATGTGCCGCAGGTGCACCCGTGACCTTGGAGAAGTAAGGAAGAATGGAATGGTAATCGGGGATCACGAGCCCGGTCGTAGGTTAGTTCGGAGGGTTGGGTCGCAGGACCATTCGGGCATCTACGATATCCGCACCGCGGGGGTGAACGATGACAGGATCAAGATCCATCGCACGAATGCACGGATACTTCGTGATCTGGGCGGACACCGATACCAGGATGTCGGCGAGTGTGTTGATGTCTGCCGCCAGTTGACCGCGATAACCCGCGAGCAGGGGATATGCCTGGATGGAGGAAATGGTCGCCAACGCCGTGGGATGGTCAAGCGGGGGAACCCGGAGTATCACGTCCTTGAACAACTCGGCTGTCACGCCGCCCAGCCCAAACATCATTACCAAACCGAATTGAGGGTCCTCCGTGACGCCCACGATGACCTCGGTCCCGGGTGGCACCCTCGGCTGCACAAGAAATGTCACTTTTGGGTCCAATGGCAGGCAGGCCATGGGAGGCATTCATCCTGTCCCGCCAAGACGTCTGTGACGACCTTACCCGCTCGCCGGCTCGCCGTGAATGATCACCCGGCGGATGGCCGGGAGGCGCGTGCGCAACTCGCGTTCCACCAACTCCGTGAGGGCGTGCGCCTCGGTGATCTTCACCCCGGGGTCGAACTGGCAGTGAAACGAGACCGCGAGCTGCCCTTCTACGCGGTATACACGCACCTGGTGCGGATGGCACTGCAATTGCTGCTCCTGGAGCACTTGGGCCAGCGCCTCACTGATCTGCTGCTCTTCTTCGCGGGTGGCGACTTGCGTCGCTGAGCCTTCGCCCACGGGTTCGATGTGCGTGATGACTTCGCCCAACCCGGGCAGCGCCTTGCGCAGCGCGGCCTCGAATTCGCTGGCCTGGCTGTGGGCCGTGCGCATATCGAGAGTCTCGCGCACTTCCAAGTGCAGCTCGATCGTGCGCCGCCCCCCCACCTCGTAGATGCGAATGCTGTGTACGCCCAGACTCTGACGCGCGGCCAACATGCGCACCGCGGTGATCTGGTCTTCATCCTGCTGGGCGACGGGTTGCACCTCCACCACCACGTCCGCCTGGGGCACAATCTGGCGCACCGCCACCTCGGCCTGAGCCACGATGTCGCGCGCCGCCTCCAGAGAGGTGTCGCGGCTAATCGTCAGCGCCGCATCGACGAATGCCTCCGGGCCGCTCTGCCGCACCCGCACACGGACGACCTGCAGCACGCCGGGCACATGCACCGCCAGCGCCACATCGTCGCGCAACCCGGGTGAGACGCCATCCAGCAGCGCACGGATGGTGCGCCGGCCCAGTTGCACGCTGACGTAGATGACAATCCCCGCAACGCCCAGCGCGGAGACCGCGTCGGCTTTCGCTAGCCATGGGATGTTCAGCCGCCGCGAGAGCCACACCAGCCCCAGGCCGATGATGACCACCGACGACGACCAGATGTCGGTGGAGAAGTGCAGCGCATCCGCTTCCAGCGCCTGGCTGTCGTATTTCTTGGCCACCCGGTACAACGCGCGCGAACGCGTGAAGTCGATAACGATGGAGGTCGCCATGATGATGAAGGCCCACAGGCTGGTCTCGACCTCCACGTGGCGCACGAACAGGCGCATCACCGCTTCGTAGATGATCCAGACACAGGTGGCCAGTAGCAGCAATGTCTCCACCAGGGCCGAGAGGTTTTCCACCTTGCCGTGGCCGTAGGTGTAGCGCTCGCTGGCCGGGCGGCCCGAGATACGCACTGCGAGAAGCGTCACCGTAGCGGCCGCCATGTCGAGGCCGGAATGGGCAGCCTCCGAAAGAATGCCCAGGCTGCCAGTCGCGAGGCCGATCACCAGCTTCATGCTGGTGAGGCCGATTGCGGCAAAGACCGAGCTGAGCGCGACGAGGCCCTTCTCGCGGTTGGCTTGGTCGTGCTTGGGGTGAGATACGGTGTTGGTCACGCGCCCCTCAATGTGGGATGCCCATCGCTGGTGAGCACCCCCAACTTTGGCCTGCCCCCAGTTTCTGTACCAGAGTCTATGATAGTCCGAAAGCAGTCGCAGCAGTTAGTGGAGACCTTAGGAAGGGGGCCGGATACGCCTCCGGCGCTGGCGGGCGATTGCCCAGCGAGCTATGGGGCCGCCTTCTATTGTACTGGTTCCTCCACTCGATCAGCACTTGGGCTTCCTGCAGCTTGTAAAGGATCTCCCGATTCAAGAGCTCATCCCTCAACTTGCCGTTGAAGCTCTCGATGTCCCCGTTCCCTGGACTGCGTCCCGGGCAGGCTCCCAAGGGCTCCCCGGCTCGATGAATGGCGTGCGAGTCCCCAGCTCGCTGAGCCAGCGCCAGATCCTTTGGGATGTGAACTCCGGGCCATTGTCCGAACGGATATGCTTCGGGTACCCCGCGCGAGCAAAACAACTCAGTCAGCCCGTCCTGGTGACGGTCCAGGGGCATTCCTGTACGTATTCGGCCGTCAGCCTCCTTTCCACCCGGATCGCCAGGCACTCCCGGGTTTACCCAGGCCTGCGCCCTGGGCAGGCTCGTCTATCATGGTCAGCATTCGTAGAGGCCGCCGATTCTCGCCAGAATCCTCTGCGCTAGATGAGCCCGGCTCGCCGCGCGGCCAGACTCCACCCGCTCGGCGCCGCGACGCTGCCCCCAAACCGCATTCTGGCTCGGACGCGCCAGGGCTGCTTTCGAATGTTGTTTACACCAGGCATCGTCCGCCCTATACTCATATTGGAAGAGATGGTGGCGACGGCTTCGGGGGAAAGCCTCTCAGCTACGACTTCCGACTAAGAACACCCGACCAATCGCCAAGCCCTTCATTACTGCTCGTCCGAGTAAGCACGCTAGTTCGTGCCGAAGGGGGAGGACCACCATGAATCGCAGTCCTGTTGGTGCAGGGTCGCTGGCATCCGGGCTCCTGCTGGCGCTCGCTGCGCTCAGTTACGCCAGCGGCGCCGCGCTCGCGCAAGAGGGGGAACAGAAACCAGTAGTGTTCCCCAAACCGACAGAAACATGGACGGCGACACCGGGGCCGCCATCCTTAGCGATCCCCTCGGCGCCGGCCGGCCTGACCGCAACACCCTCGCCCCCGACCCTCACACCATCACCATCCTCGGCACAGGAAGCGGTCCCGCCGACCCTGACGCCACCTCCGGCACCATCGGCCGGAGAGGGAGAGCCAGACGCAGCCCGTCCTCGATCCGATCCCCCCTTGGGGATCATGCCTGCTCGTGGCTGGTCGATTCCGTTCAACGTTTCCGGCTCTTCAACGCTCTCGGATTGGCCGGCCGTTGCCGTCGCGACTGACGGCTCCGTCGTCGTGGTGTGGGCCGAGGGGCCCATAGGATCGCGCGAGATCTACTACGCCACGAGCTTCGGAGGGGGATGGTCTGCCCCGTTGAATGTATCCAACAGCCCGACAGTTGACTCAAGCGCACCAGATGTAGCGGCCGACTCCGCGGGCGGTGCGAACATTGTCTGGCAGGAAGGCACCGACGGCGATCCTACGATCGAGGTGATGCACACCCGATGCGTGGGAATCCTGTGCGGCGGAACGCCAATGGTGGTCTCCACTGGACGCTGCACAACGTGGCCTGGGAACTGGGCGGCGCGACTGCCCTCGATTGTCGTAGGCGATGACGGGAAGGCGACTCTGACCTGGGTATCTCAGGAACCCGGTGCCAACTACCTGCCCATTATCGTGTGGCAGCCCCCTGATCCAGTGCCGACGACGATCAGTGCCTGCCCATATGCCGGGATCATCTGGATGCCTGATCTTGCCGCAGGCGCCTCAGGTCAGCGCAGGCTTGTGTACGAGAACTACTCGCTGGGCAAGGTCTACCATGGGCGCTACGCCTCGGGGGCCTGGAGCTCGTCACGCCTTGTGGGGACAGGCAACACACCTCGCGTCGTGGTTGACTCTGCAGTCATCTCCCACATCCTGTGGTGCTACACCGGGACAGTCAATTACACGCACGGCGACGGGGTTGCTGCCTGGGCTCCCCAAGAGGCCGTCGCGACAGGCCAGAATTGCGGCGGCCCGCCGGCGGTCGCTATTCGAGCAGACGGCCTGGCTCACGCGGTCTGGGAAAGCTGGACCCCCGGCGTCCAGGTGCAACAAAGCATCCGCAAGGCAGCGGGATGGACTCCTCCAGAAGATGTGTCTCAAAGTGCCGGTGAAGGTGGGGATCCTGCGCTGGTCGCAGATGCGGAAGGCAACCTCTATCTCTTCTGGGCGGATTCTCGAGGGGGCAACTCCGACATCTACTCCTCTAGGCTGATCCCGGGGAATGTCGATGTTCTAATGGCGCTCAGTCCCGGCGACTGGAAAATGGCACTTTCGATCCGCCCGACCTTGCGCTGGGACACCGTCGCGGATGCGGAGGTCTACCGAATTCGCCTGTACCGCTCCTCGGACAGCATGACCTTAGGCCCTCGTCTCTTCGATAGCGTCGTGGTTGCCGCAGTCAGCCATGATCCCGATAACCCAGGGAGACAGGTCTGGCATCCGGATAGCGACCTGACGACAGGCCTGAATCTCTCCACGGCAGGCTATTTCTGGTTTGTTGATGCCATGGACTCCGGGGGGGACGTTCTGGCTGCCAGCGAGATCGCCTCCTTCCAGATCCCGCCACTCGGTGGCGCATGGGAGGATGTCCGGCATGATCTTTGTGGGGAGGGAGGGGCGTCGTGCTATTACCCAGACGGTGCGAACCCGTACTGGAATCAATACGACTCATCCATCTACCGCTGGGCCGAGGAGTATGACATACCTGCTGCCCTGCTCAAGGCCCTCTTTGTCGGGGAGAGTTCGAGTGCGATCGGCCCTCGGCGCATCGGGGAGGAGGATTTCCCACCCACCCGTGCCTACTTGTACGAGCCGTATGTCGACTGGAACAAGTACGACAACGGCGGGACACCCTGTGCGGGAAGAACCTATGGAGTGTTCTGCCTGCCGCTCCATCCCCCGACCGAAAACTTCGAAGAGCTCGGCGCGAAGCCTTTTCCCTACAATCGAAGTGTACCCGCCGGCACGACGATCAAGAATTACTTGAGTAACTTGGGATGGCCCTTCAGCGACCTGGGCCCCTGGGGGCTGGAGCGCATTCCCGGCTGCGCTCCGGGAGATCCGGAGGAGTGCCCGGCCGGTCTCTTCCCGGCCCAATACCGGGTGGCCGCAAGTTACGGCCTCGGTCAGATCGTCTACAGCTACACCTGGTGGTACCTGATTGAGGAGGAATTCAGGATTCACATCCGACCTGGAAATCCGCCATCGCAACTGCCACCCGAGGCCTTGTATGACGCCGACCTCAACGTCCGGTTCTCATCGTTCCTTCTTGGCCAGAAGCGCGCGATCTACGCGCTTTGTCCCGAAATCCGAGCCGACAGCAACCTTGACATGTGGGAAGCTCCTCTGCTCAGTTACAGCGGCGGAGGAAGGGCATTCTACGGCGGATACAGTCATCACCCGCGCCAGGAACTACACGGACCCGCGTAGCCTCGTCCCAGGGGTAACGGAGACCCTCGTCGAGGTTCATCCGCATGACTGCCCAGGCGCGGATACACCGGGTCCAATCGCCCGCCCGGTGATGGGTCTCGCGGACGCCGTGGGGACGGAGGTCGCCGGCAGGTGGGTGGATCTGCGCGGGGACGGCGTTCCGGTGTGGGTCAGCCTGATAGCCTTTGACACAGGGATTGTTGGGGTGATGGAAGGAGAAATCCACGTCTATGAGGATGACAGCAGGCAGAACCTGCTCTGGCAATCGAGACGCATCCAGAATGTCAATCCCGACGGGGATATAAGGGAGGCGTCTTATCGGGAGGGCTTGATGGCATTGGCCGATTGGTCGGCCGGGGTTCACGCCATTCGCACGTACCCGATCGTATGGGACGGTGCCCAGTTTGTCTTGCTTGCAACGCGCGACGAGTTTGGTGTCGAAACAGATGGGATCGGGAGTGACGGCGGAGGGGTGTATCCGCTTCCCGACGGCTCGTTGGCGGCCGTTCAGCAAACCTACAGTCATTCTGCTGGCGAGCGATTGGTGACCGCGTGGTCCCCAGATCTATCGGGCTTCTCGCCCGTACGAGAGTTTGTCTTCGACTGGGAAGTCGCCGACATGTCTCCGCCCATCACCAACTTCCTTGTCGTTCCGGAGGTCAACCCGTCCGGTTGGCTTAACGCGTCCTCGGTTGTTCACCTGACCGCGACGGATGACCAGGCGGTCGAGTCGATCACCTACAACCTGCACGCGCCAGACCCTCAGTGGAGCGTCTACGCTCCCTTGGATGACGTTCCGCTTGCGGTGCCTGAAGGGTTCTGGGTTCTTGAATGGTTTGCCACCGATATGTCCGGCAATGAAAGCTCTCACGACCTGCGCCTTCTGAAGGTTGACGCGAACGCGCCCGACATCCAGCTGCAATTGGACGGCATTCCGGCGGGCACGGGCTGGTACAGGTCGGACGTTACTGTCAGGCTGGAGGCGTCTGATCCGGACCTTGCGGGCGGCAATCCGGGCTCCGGGCTCGAGCGTCTCGAATACAGCCTCGACGCTGGGCTCACCTGGGTGCCGTACGCTGGGCCATTCACCATCAGCGCACTGGGATGCACGCCGTTGGTGTACCGCGCAGTCGACGTGGCAGGCAACGTCGCCGAAGAGAACCTGTTTGTCTGCATCGGCACTCCGGTTTACTTGCCCATTGTCACCCGGTAGCGATCTGCGAGAACCTGCAGATGGGTCTTGGCGACTCCATGTGCAACAACGGCATCTGCGTGGGAAGCATTGGCTGGGCAATTCGAAGGAGGCGGGCCAGTAGTAGGGGGAGGCCAATCGAAGAGCCGCCATCGGATATCGGCTCAAGCGACTAGGGTCAAGACGTCGACGGAGAATTCGGATCGGGGACCGGCCTTTGCGTGACCTCCGCGGTTCTTCGCTGACGAGATTCTTGTTGCTCTCGACACAACTCGGGCTGTCTCTGAGATCGTCGCCGGGTTTGATGTCGAGAGGGGGAGGCTGGAATACTGACCGAAGGGGAAGGAGCGTCACACGGCCTCGTTCACCGAATAGTCCGTGACGAAACAACGCACGCCTATCGACAAGGCGATTGCGTAGCGTTCCCTGTGGCTGTGGGGAGCTCCCCGAAAGATCTGCGTCCGACGTATGTCAGGGGGTGGCGGTTATTGCCGGCATTGTCGCGTCGGAGCCCTCGGTGACGAAGATGATGTCCGGAATGGCCAATGCGCGTAGCAGGCGGTAGAGCGTGTTCTCGGCGTTCACACGAGCTTGCTCGAGGATGCCATCGTCCAGCGCCGCTCGCCGGATCTCAGCCTCGGCCGCCTGACGGGCAGCCGACTCGAGCGTGAAGTCCCCCCGCGTCAACAAGCCCGTCTCGCGATCGTAGACGTACGACTTCTCATTATCAAGCGTGGCCACGAAGATCTCCGTCTCCGGCAGGCGCAGGTAAGCCCGTCCCTCGGCGTCGAGCCAGACATCCTCGGGCTTCAGCTGGCCGAGATCCACACCGGCGATGACGACCCCGTGGGCGATGAAGAGGAGCCGGTCCCCGAACAGGAAGCGCAGCGGGCCCTGCCCCGTCTCCGCGGTGATCACCTTCTCAACCGTATACTGAATGGTCTCCAGGCGCGCCAGCGAACGCACCTCGCGCACGATAGTCACGGGATCGGGCACGATGGTCGGCGTCGGGTGCAGGATCGAGGCGATTTGCGTGCTGACCCCGGCCGACAGATCGGAGACAGGGCGCACCGACTCTTGCACCGTCCGGACAACCACCCAAGTTCCACCCAGGAGGGCGACCGTCGCCAGCGTGGACAGCGTGATCAGCGTGACCAGCAGGAAGTTTCGCATGCCGACATTATACCCGTGGGTTGGCCGATTATCCGATCCGGGCACATCGGCGGTAGAAGGACCAGTCGATGCGTACCGGGCAAGAACCTGATAGGCGACGTCTAGGGTAGGGGCTGCCACCCGAAGTGGAAACTGGGGCTTTTGGGACATGAGACCATTTGAGAAGAACCGAGGCTCAAATGGTAGACGGGCTAAGCCTTGCACTGACTCTGACTGGGCACGACGAGTTCGACTCCGGTGCGCGTTGGGTTCAAGGCCAACGCCGCAACGAGCCATGGGTGCCACCCTTGGCCGTCAACCGATGAGGTCCGTCCGCGCCGCATCAACGATCCGATTGACTTCCCGGTCCAGGGCAGGGTCGAGTGGGGAGACTCGGTGCGTGGCGAGAATTGTCTCCACGTGTGCATGGGCCCGCTCGCTCATGCTTTCTCCTCCGCCGGCCTTCCACACCTCGAAGGTCTCACGTGTCCACCGAGGTCCCGGGAGAAAGAACTCCTTTCGGAAGTGATCCACTGTGTGGTCGTCCGAGAGGAAGTTGCCTCCTGGGCCAACTCGAGAGATGACGGCCATCGCGAGCGTCTCCTCGTCCACAACAAACCCCTGGGCGACACGCTGCGCGTAGGCCATCGCTTCATCGTCGATCACGAGCCACTCGAGGCTTGCGCCGTGATCGGTGCCGACGATTCCGGCGTGGCCAAAAAGGTCTGCGCCGGCCAGCATCCCAAGCACGAAGCTGCCCATCTTTTCCATGCCTGCTTGGATGTCGGGAAGCTTCGAATCGGTCAGGTTGACGTTTATATACACGGGGAACCCGTAGAAGTGGCCAAGTTGGGCCATCGCGACAGCCATCAGGCCTTGCTCGGGCGACCCAAAGGCGCAGATCGCCGTCCGTGGATCGAGGAGGTGAGGGATTCCTCCATACATCACTGGAGTTCCGGGGGCGAGACACTCGACAATGGTGACGCCCGCGAGAATCTCGGCGTTCTCCTGGGCAATGGTTCCCGCAAGTGTCGCCGGACCCGTGCCGGAGGCCATCACCATTGGTCCGATGCTCACCGGCTGACCATGTTCGAGGAAGGGGATCATGACGTCCAGCCCCGTCTCCGGAAGTTGCAGCGGGCTGATCGGTTCGAGGAATACCTCGACCATCGGCCGAGCCCGCAGGGCTTCCGTGCCACCCGCGATGGCCTTGTAGATCTCCAGGACATACTCCGAGCTCCGTCGGGTTACCGGCCAGCAGCGAGTAGGCTTGCCTGTTCCCCGAACCAGTTCCGAAGTGAGCACGACATCGCGGATCGCGGCCGCTGCATCTCCTGGGACTGTCATTGCCCCGACGACCGTGACATGGGGCAGGGCGTCTCCGAGAGTGATCGCCGACCGGGCGTCGATCAGCATGGGCTCCCGCCGTGACCGGCTCTGGTAGTCGAACCACGCAAACTGACCCGGACTCGAAATGAGGTTTTGGTCCCCATAGCCGAAGCGAGCTTGCGCCCCGGGCTCGCGGCCATGGAGGACGTATTGCTTCTTTGCACTCTCGATTGCCCTAAGGACGATTTCCTCAGGGAAGCGCACACACTTCTTGGAGAGGTCCACTGTTGCCCCAGCCTCTTGCAGCCTTTGGAGTGTCTCCTGGTGTGGGACCACGACTCCGATTTCCCGGAGGACGTGCAATGATGTTTCGTGAATGACGCGGATCTCGTCGGGGGAGAGAAGACTGACGCTAGGACGGGCCACTCAATCCTCCGTGGTGTCTTCGTTTGGGAAGAACTTGATTTGCCTCAAGCGCTAAGTACACAGCACCAAGCACAACTGCGTCGCGCCCCAGTGCAGTCGGTCGCAGATTGACGGGGCGCAGCAAGGCGGAGCCAATGCGAGCTCGAATCGCGTCGACCAGTGCCGACCACTTCCAGTCGCTTGGCCCGCCGAGCACGATGACCTCCGGATCGAGAACAACCGAGAGGTTGCAGATCACCACGCTGAGAAGATCGACCGCTTCACGAAACACGACTTGAGCGGCCGGGTCACCCTCCAGCGCGAGCGAAAACACGTCCTGTGCACGAAGGTCTCCCTCGACCTGGCGAATCAAATCGGCCAAGCGAGAGGCGGGATAGCGTTGGGCAAGGAGATGGGAGAGGCGGATGATGCCATCGCGACCCACCCTCATCTCCAAGGTCCCGATCTGGCCGGCGTTGTCACGCAACGTGTTGATGTCGCTGACGAAATAGGACACTTCACCTGCGGCATGGCTCGCGCCGTGATACAGCTTGCCCTCAATGACGATCCCGGCCCCGATCCCAGTGCCAACACTCACGAAGACCATATTGCGCGTGCCCCGTGCAATTCCCTTCCAGAATTCTCCCAAGGCTGCCAGGTTGACATCATTTTCAACCCGAACCGGCACACGGAACTCATCGCCGATGACTCTCCCAAGCGGGAGGTTTTTCCAACCCAAGCTCGGAGCCCACTCGACCTCGCCAGTCGAGGAATCCACGATGGAGGGTGCTCCCAGCACAATTGCGTGCAATGGGGGTCCCTCGCTGCCTTCTGGGAGCAGGCCATGGAGAAGGTCGAGGAGAGCGGCCACGTCGGCTGTACCCTGGTGAAGAGGAAGCGCGCGACCGCCCTTGGCAAGCACCATACCTGAAAGATCCGCTCGGACGGCATAGGCTTCGGTCAGACGGAGATCAACCGCGAGAACGGACCCGACCCTCGGATTGAACTCAAGCAAGAAGGACGGTCGGCCGGTGCGCCCGACCTGGCTGGAGCCGGCCTCGAGCAGAATCCCTTGCTCGACAAGCCTGTCCGCCACTCGGCCGACGGTCGAAGGGCTTAGGCCGAGGATCCGTGCAACCTGCGCGCGGGACGCGCGGCCGTGTTCACGTACGATCCGACCGACCGCATCGGCGATGCTATCTTTCTTTTCTGGGTTGGATAATCTGCTCGGATCCAAGCGTGCTCCAGCCATGGTTAATGCCACGGCGAATAAACTCACCCGAGAGTGTACAGCCCGATGACCTCTGAGTCAAGGACTTGCCATGAATCTGGCTGCCCTTGAGACATCAACCAGTTGACTTTCGCAAGTTCTCGCCTAGAATAGATCACGAATGTAACTAAGTCGGCGGCCGGGTGGACAGGCAATGGCCTTTTGCCAGTGCCAGGCATGGTAATCTTCCGGGCCTCTCTCCCCGTCCGCAGCCTCCGAGCGTCGTCGCAAGAACGCCTCCCTGATGTCTCGGAGGAGTAAAGAATTGACACAGCCGCACCGCCAAGCGGGTCGGCATAGCGAAGGAGTCTTGATTGAACTGCCGCACCTGCGCCAACAGTGCCTTAGCCGCGCAGGAAGGGACCGGGATGGAATGCGGTCGGGGAGCGGCTAGGTATCCGGACGGGTATCGCCTTTCGACCCGAGTCACCCGCGCGTACCCAAAGGCAAGTCCTTCGTTGCCGACGATCGGAGACCGAGATGCCAATCGAAGAAGCAGAGTATCGCGATCGCTACGCTCGAGTCCACAAGGCGATACAAGATGAGGACCTAGATCTCCTCCTCGTCTACTCGCAAGGCAGCCGCAACATGTATGCCAATCTCCTCTATCTGACCGGCTACTACAGTTTCGATCCGTGCCTGCAGGGGGCATTACTCATCTCCCGCGCGGGCGATCCACACCTTGTGCTCAATTTTGAATGGGATCTGGATCGCGCTGCTCGCACGTCGTGGATGCCGCGTGCCGCAATGCATTACTCACGCGACTTGCCCGGCGAGGTGGCCGCGCGATGTCGGACGATGGGAGCGGCAAAGGGGCGCATTGGTCTTGTTGGAGATGGGTATATGCCGCTCGCGGTCTTCCGCGATCTTGCCCGTCACCTCCCCGAAGTGGAATTCGTATCAGTCGCTCACATCGTGGAAGGACAACGGTTGATCAAGAGTCCCGCAGAAATCGAGGCGATGCGCGTCGCCGCGCGGCTGACCGAGAATGCCACACAGGCGGGGTTCCAGGCTCTTCGAGAAGGAGTATCGGAACTTGAGATTCTGTCCGTCTGCGTACGGAGCATGCTGGAGGGTGGGGCCGATGAGCCCGCCTTCACGGCCCAAGTCTCTTTTGGCAAGATGACCGAGGTGTGCATGGCGCCTGCATCGCGCAACACGTTGCTGCGCGGCGACATGGTGATGTTCGACATGGGGTGCCTTTACGAACACTACGTCGGCGACCTTTCGCGGACGCGTGTGTTGGGAACACCAACCGCGGACCAACGGAAGATTTACGATCTCGTGCTGACGGCGCAGGAGGCGGCGATAGACTTCGTGCGACCCGGGGTTACAGCCGAGCAAGTCGATACCGTCGCTCGAGATATCATCTCCCATGCCGGGTACGGAGAGTGTTTCAACCACTGGCTCGGGAGAGGAGAAGGTCTCGATCTGCACGAGCGGCCATTTGTGGAACAAGGTGATTCGATGCCCTTGCGTCCGGGAATGGTGTTCAGTGTCGAACCAGGGATCTACCTTCCAGGGGTGGGTGGGGCACGGGTCGAGGAAATGGTGCTTGTGACGGACACGGGTCATGAAGTGATCTCGGATATGAGCCATCGTGATCTAGCGGTTTGAGCGCCTGGGAGGAGACAATGCTTTACGAGAAACTGCTCGAGGGTGGTGCCGGGCAGGGGAACAATCGGCGCTGGACACGCCATTTGGCGAACCCCATACTCCGTCCAACCCCGGGTTCCTGGGCAGGGGAGTGGATTGCGAATGAGACGATCATTCAGGTGGGCGACGAATACCTGATGTACCTCGACGGGAAAACGGGGCCGGTCGAGAGGATTGGGGTGGCTGCGGCGAAAGTGAGTTCCTTCGATGGGCTCACTTGGAAGGAATACGCAGGCAACCCGGTGCTCGACATCGGTCCCGGAGGCTACGACCACACGAGCGTGCTGGATCCTTCCGTCATTTGGTTCCACGGATCGTTGTGGATGTACTACACGGGGATCGGCGGTCCGCCGGATAGGATTTGCTTGGCCCACTCCGGTGACGGATACCGCTGGGTGAAGGAAGAGCAGAACCCAGTTCTGAGCGGACGATGTCCTCATGCGGTGGTGTTCAAGGACACTGTCTATCTGTTCTACTTGGTCTACAACGAGGACGGAGGGTACGATGTCCGGCTTGCCACAAGCTGTGATGGCGTTTCCTTCGAGAAGCATACCCAGCGCCCGATATTGCCGAGAGGGAAGGAAGGAGTGTGGGACTGGTTCTCAGTCGTAACCCCCCGCATCTTCGCGGAGGGCGGCGTCTTTCAGATGTTTTACGCTGCCGACAATGAACGCGTGGACGAGCCCCGCGGATTCGGAGTCGCGATATCCAGGGATCTGGTCAGCTGGGAGAAGTACCCCGGTAATCCCGTCTTCCTGACGGGAGCATCGGGGACCTGGGACAGCGAGGCGATCTGGTGTCCTTGGCTGATGAAACGGGGCGAGGAATACTGGATGTGGTACTGCGGCAGCCGCACCACGTACAGCCAGGGGCTCACTCCGCAAACGGGTGTGGCGATTCTTGCCTGAGAGACTCTACAACCTCCATCGGAAGGAAATCGGAGTACGGGGGTTCGATCATCGGACGCACCACGATGCGAGCGATCGCCACGTGGGCAGGCTGGTCCAGCGCAAACAGGGAGGCACGCGCAATGTCCTCAGGCGTGAGGAAGAAGGCCCGGCGAGGATCATCGGGTGCGGCCCACGAGCTGGCGGGAAGATCGGTGTCCGTCGCGCCGGGGAAGATGCTCGTGACTCGCACTCCATGCGGTCGTAGCTCCTCCTCGAGGGAATCGGCGAACCCGGCCAGCCCCCATTTGGAGGCGCAATATACGGAGTCCTGCGCGAACCCGCGCAAGCCGGAAACGGAGTTGATGAAAAGAACATGGCCCGTGCGTCGGGCCTGGAAGGACGGCAGAACAGCACGGGTGAATAGATACGCGCCACGCAGATTCGTGTCGAGCGTTTCGTTGTACTTGCCCTCATCAGTATCTTCGAGACCGAGAAAGTGCTCGAGGCCGGCGTTGTTGACAAGTATGTCGACCTTCCCGGTTTCGCCCAGGATTGACGCCACAACGCGGTCCACCTGGGCGGCGAGGCGGATGTCCGCCTGTATGAAGCGGACCCCGCCGGGTGCAGGCGTCGCCAATGGCATCGTTCGGGCGACGCCGAAGACCTTCGCTCCCGCCGCGAATAGGGTCTGGGCAATGGCCAATCCAATTCCTCGGCTGGCTCCGGTGACGATAACAACTTTGTCATTGATAGGCATGAGACACCCTCCCGCGGATCAGCGTACGGGAAGGCTATCACAAGCTGGATGAGACCGTCAAATCCGCTCGCGCTTGGCATCGATCTTGGGGGCAGCAACCTCCGGCTGGGAATCGTGGATTGCCATGGTTCGCTGGTCGACTTCTGTGCCCAGCCGATTGACCTTTCACTCAGCGGGGACGATCTGGTCGCCATGGTTTCTCGCCATGCCCGTGGTTTGGCACGCCTGAGCGAAGCCTCAGGTGTGGGTTTGGCTCTCTCTGCAAGTGTTCTCGCCGGTGGAGACCTTGGGCCCGGCATGACGACCCACCCGAGGTTGGGTGGCTACCCTCTCCGCCAACGGCTATCCGAGGAACTCGGCAGGCCGTGTCTGATCGACAACGATGCCAACCTGGCGCTTCTGGGCGAGGTTCATTTTGGAGCGGCTCGGGGTCTGCGCGATGTGCTCCTCCTGACGTTGGGGACGGGTGTGGGAGGTGGGCTCATGCTCGGTGGACACCTCCGGCGGGGCGCGCACAGCAGCGCGGCCGAAATAGGCCTCACCCAGGTCCCCGGGACGGGGGAAGAGGATTACGTGTCGCTTGAGAGCCTGTCGTCGCCCGGAGCACTCATGCGAGAGTTGGGTGACCCGCGAGGTCACCTCTTCGAGCGCGCCGCCTCGGGCGATCGCAAGGCGAAGGCTCTCATCGAGCAGATGTTTCGGTACCTGGGCTTAGCCGTGGCAAATGCGCACATCCTTCTCGATCTCGAACTTGTCCTGCTGGCCGGCGGCCTCTCCCGTTCGGGCGTTGTATTGCGAGACGGCTTGCGAGCGGCATTCGCAAGAATCTGTCCGTTGGAGCTGCAATTTGGACTGCGAATTGACTTGGCCGCGCTGAATCCAGACGAAGGCGGAGTGATTGGCGCAGCTTGCCTGTGGTTCGAGGAGCAGGGCTCGCTACAACGATCGTGACCCGCCGTTGCGGGCCGACCCTGGTGGATGGCGCCAAATGGGCTTGACTTCCGCAGGTCAATTCGCACCCGCCCATCTCGCCATCGGGTAGTCGACCAGGTTCGCAGGGGTCACTCACGCTGCAGGAGGACTTATCTTGACTACAGGAGAATCGGGAAAGGGGTACCGACCCTCACCGCGCCCTAGTTACGAAGGCCCCACGGTCATCCGACACGGAGATGCGGCCCGCCATGTGTGGGGAGATGAGGAGGCGGGAAGGGTCGCGGACTTGATCTACCTTTCGAACTTGAACCTGCACACTCTTGTGTTCGAGCTCCCCCCGGGCGGGGCGTTCACGCATTCCGATTCCTATCGCACGATATTCGGCGCCGACGAAGTGATGGTGGTGCTGGAGGGCGAATTCGTGCTGGCCAACCCGGAAACGGGTGAGGTACAGCGGGCCAGCCGGGGCGAGGGGATATTCTTCCGCAAGAACACATGGCATCATGGGTTCAACGTCGGCCAATCGCCGGTTCGAGTCCTCGAGTACTTCGCACCGCCTCCGGCGACTGGCGCCTCAGGTGAGTACGCTCGAACGCAACCCTACCTGGCTAAAGAGAAGTGGCACTATGGGCCATTCGAGGAAATCCCAGACCGGCGGGCCGCACCCCGCGGTTTGCCGGCCCGACGGACTTTGACGAAGCTGGGAGAAGCGGACTTGGAGCTGGGACTCCTCGGGGCCGATCGAAAGGCACTTGTCGGATACTTCGCCACGACCGAGTATCTGAGGGTCGGCAGGCTGGAACTCAACCCTGGAACCCATCTCACCCAGCACAGGCACGTTGGGGACGAACTGGTCTATGTTGACGAGGGGTCTTTGGTTGTAGCGCTCCACGAGAATGCAACGGGCCAGCGCTTTGAGCTGGGACCGAGGGATGGGATGTACATCCCTGCACGCGTGAAACATGGGTACCAGAATCCAAACGCTGAACGGGTACTTGCGTATTTCGGACAAGCGCCCACTCAGACAGCAGGCCCTTCGGCATAGCCCGGCGGGCTGGAGCAATTAAGTTGGAGAGACACGCATGACCGCCGTGATGTCGTCGCGGACCCGCATGCTCGCCGCGCTTGCAAACGCAGAGCCGGATCACACACCTTGCAGTTTCATGATGTATGGGGCACTTAAGTCCATCTCGCGCGACTACGAAGAGTATATCGATCGTCAGGTGGCCATGGGGCTGGATGCATTTGTCGAACTGCCGCCTCGCCCGCCCATCGTGGTGAATGATTACTACAATCTTCATGGACTGCCCGTGAGTTACTCGAGCGGTGTCACGATATCGGAATGGGTCGAGCACATGCCTGAGGAGGAGAGCCCCATCCTGGTCAAGGAGTATCACACACCGGCTGGAACCCTCCGCGCGGAGGTCCGCCAGACGCCAGATTGGCGCTGGGGCGATCATGTCCCATTCCTTGACGACTACATCGTTCCGCGCTCACGCAAGTTCCTGGTAACGCAGGAGTCCGACCTCCCGTCGCTGGGCCACCTGCTTGTGCCCCCGTCGATAGAGGAAACCACTGCATTCGCCAGGGAGGCGGACAGCGCACTGGCGATAGCCCGCAAGCACGACCTCTTGGTGACCGGCGGGTGGGGGGTAGGCGCGGATCTTGTTGGCTGGGTCTGCGGGCTGCAGAACATGATGTACATGGTTTACGATCGGCCGCAATTGCTGCGCGCCCTCCTCGACCTGATCGAGTCCTGGAATCGTAAGAGGATGGAGGTTGTACTGCAAGCCGGCGTCGAGCTTTACATCAAGCGGGCATGGTACGAAAACCTCGACTTCTGGACTCCCTCCACATGGCGCGAGTTCCTCTACCCGATCTTAAAGGCGGATGTTGAGACGGCTCACGGGCGAGGTGCCAGATTCGGCTATCTCATTACATCCAACTGCATGGGGCTACTTGAATCGATCGCTGAGGCGGGAGTCGACGTTGTGGTTGGTGTCGACCCGCATGCCTGGGATCTGCACGCCGCGAAAGATACGCTGCGCGGCAGGGTGTGCCTGTGGGGCGGCGTCAATGGACACCTGACCTTGGAAGCCGGTTCGGCGGATGCTGTTCGCGCCGAGGTCAGAGAGTCGCTCGAGGTGTTGGGGGAGAGTGGTGGGTTCATCCTCTCGCCCGTAGACAATGTCCGGGAGGACTCCCATCGATCAAGGGAGAATGTGAAAGCTCTGGTGGATGAGTGGAGAAGTATCTGCGGTAGCCGCCCGACTGTCTGAATCGGGTCATGCAGGGCATCCAGGCAGGCGGGGGAGTTGTCGGCACAGATACCCTGAAGTCGATAGGGCATCGGAGAAGTCACTTAGACCGCGTCCAGTAACCCGGATCCCCCAGCCCACGCCGTCATGGCCGGGCTCGGGGTTTGAATAGAAAGACGAAGCGCTTGACCCTTCCGCGCGGTGAGAGCGCAGCGATGCGGATCCCCGGCCTTGTGGAGCCAGAATCGGCCGGCGGGGAACCGCTGGCGTGGATGACATTCGGCAGGCCTCGCGCGACAAAGGGCACTTCCGTGGGCCGAGCGCAGGCGGTAGCTTCGAGCTTGGAGCCATGTGCCAGCAGAAGGAATGGCGCTTCATGATTCGGAACGCATGCCTAACGCAAACGCGCGCGGGCAGCCTCCCGCGCCGCACCGCTTGCTTGAGGCGATCGGCTGGGAGTCCGTTCCGAGGCGTTGATCCACGGCCGACTCGACCAAAGTTGGCCATCGGTCTGGGGCAACACCTTATTCGCGGATTGGTGCATTGGCAGTCCGACCGGAAGTCTGCCGAATCCCGCATCCCGCCACGACCTGCCGCACGCCTCACCGGAGGCGTCCATGCACGCTTCGGATAGAATCGAGATGGGCTTGTCGCTCAGGAGGGAGGTGGACGGGGTCAATTGGCGTCATCCTTTCGACCATCCAGGACCACACCCAGAAGTCGAAGATTAGGGTTCGCCGGGGATAACCATTGCCCCATGCGAGGCCGCTCCTCGGTTCTCCGTGGGACGCGCGAGGCCAAACTCGGCGACCAAAGCTGTGCGCGCACGTGTCATTGACACATATGGGCGCACCCGGGAGGCGAAGATGGCAAGGAGACCGGAGAGTCCACGCTTGCACATTGTTGACCGGAGGAGCTTTCTCAAGCTCACCGGCTTGGGAGTTGCGACTATCGGCCTTGGGCCTGTTCTGGCGGCGTGCCAACCCAAAGGGGCTCCAGCGACTGCCCCCACCAAGGCGGTAGGCGGCCGAATCGACTTCATGAGCTGGGAAGGCTACGATCTTCCGACAAGCATGAAGGAGTGGCAGGATGCACACGGGATCACTGTATCCGCCACGTACATTGGAGATCACAGTGAGATCCAGGCGAAGCTCACAACGGCTCAAACGGCGGGCTACGACCTGATCACCTACTATCAGGGGTACGCCGATCTGTACCGCAATGAGGTCAAGATCCTCCAGCCTCTCGACCGGGCACGCGTTCCCAATTTCGAAAAACTCTACGACATGTTTCGCACAGGAGACTTCTGGGTGGACGCGTCGGGCAAGGTATGGGGGACGCCTTTCACCTGGGGTGCGGAAGGCTGCAACTACAACGCCGACAAGATGGGTCCACCGGCGTCGTGGAAGGATCTTCTCAAGCCGGAGTTCAAGAACAAACTCGGCATGGTCGACGACATGAATGGGGCATTGATCATCGCCGCCCGAATCCTGGGATACGGCGATCAACTTCCAAACCTCACCCCTGACCAACTCAAGAATGTGAAGGACCTGCTTCTGCAATACAAGGCCAATGCGCGTGGGATTGCCGCTTCGTTCGGCGATCTCACGGACATGCTCGTTTCGGGAGAGATCATCGCCACCTTCCCGGGGTGGGCGGCGGTAAACGTGTGGGCACAAGACCGCGGGACCAACGTGCAACATACCATTCCCGAGGAGGGGGGATTCACTTTTATCGATGCCTTCGCCATCCCGGCGCAGGCCGACAACTACGATACATCGATCGAGTGGATCAATGAGGCTCTCAGCCCCAAGGTCCAGGCCCTCGCGGCCGCTGCTCTTTCGGCCGGTGTTGTAACGCCGGATGCGGTGCCATTCCTCGACGAGAAGACCGCTAAGCTCTACCCCTACGACAAGATTGAGGATGTGTTCAAGAAAGCGCCGGTCTACTCGCTCCCGCCTCGCCAGTCCGATACCTTTGCCACCTACGATGACTGGCTTTCGATGTGGGAAGAGGTCAAGGCTGCCTGAGGATCGATCAACCCGTGCGGCTCCAGGCATGTAGTGGGACATAGCAACGGAGGCCGGGGCGAGCAGGGCCTGGCCGCCGGCCTCCGTTCGGGATGAGACGTGAGTCAGACTGCAGTCACCCCGCCGTCGGTTCCCTTCCTTCGGCGGCTCCGACGCGGAGCCGTGGGCTGGATGCTCTCGCCGTCCTTGGCCTTCTTGATATTCTTCTTCCTTCTGCCGGCGATCGTATTCTTCATCTACAGTTTCCTCGTCTCCCAGTATTACCGCGTGGAATGGCAGCTCACGTGGAACAACTACTACCGCACATTCACCACTCCGGTCTATCTGCAGGCGATGCTGAACTCGCTGCGGATCGGCCTGACAGCGGGTCTGGCCACCACGCTCATGAGCTACCCATTTGCCTATTTCCTGACCTTCCGGCTAAAGCGCGGGAGGAACTTGGTCCTGTTCCTTGTGGTCATTTCGCTCCTCGGGAGCTACTTGGTCCGGGTCTACGCGTGGCGGACCATCCTTGGGAAAGCCGGGGCCATCAACAGCTTCCTTCTAATGATCGGGGTCATCAAGGAACCCTTGCTGTTCCTGCTCTTCAGCCGCCTGGCAGTCTTGTTAACGCTGGTCCACGTGTTCTTGCCGTTCGCCATCCTGCCCATCATGTCGAGCCTCCAGAACATCCCGTGGGACTTGGTTGAAGCAGCCCGCGACCTAGGATGTAATCCTCTGCAGGCGTTTCTGAAGGTGACGCTGCCTCTGAGTATCACCGGAGTCCTATCCGGATTCGGGTACACGTTTATCCTCTCTGCGGCCGACTACATCACACCTCAACTCGTGGGCGGAACGAGCAGTGCCATGATCGGCCTCTCGATCACCAACCAGTTCGTCAAAGTGGGCAACATGGGGCTGGGATCCTCACTGTCCTTCGTTCTTCTTGCAGTCCTGGTCCTAGCCTATTTGGCGATCCGTTTCTTGGCGCGGTTGGCCAAGTTGACGCCGGAACCATAGGGAGCCGGAAACGTGGCTGTATCCCGTCCATTGAGCCGCCATCCCATCCGAATTCCCTGGTTGGGCATCTACTTCGTCCTGGTGATTCTGTACCTGTTCTTCCCCATCGCCATCATCGCGTTGTTCTCGTTCAATTCATCCCCGGCGATCAGTTTTCCGATCCGCGGGCTCTCCCTGCGCTGGTACCGCGAGATCCTGGTGAGCCCGGTCTTCCTCTCGGCCTTGCAGAACTCTCTGATCGTGGCCGTTATCACCACGGCCATCTGTTCTGTTGTCGGGACGCTGGCCGCTCTGGGGCTGACGCGTTACAACTTCCGCTTCAAGGCGCTCGTCCAGTCCCTCTATGTCCTCCCGGTGACACTCCCCGGATTGCTACTTGGGTTGTCACTGCTTTCATTCTTCATCTTCTTGAGTATCAAACTGTCGCTCGGCACGGTGGTCATCGGGCACCTGGTTTACACGCTGCCCTACTTCGTGCTCGTCGCCACGGCCCGCCTGGAGCGGTTCGACCGCATGCTGGAAGAGGCCGCACAAGACCTGGGCTGCACGCCGTGGCAGACCTTTTGGAAGGTGGATTTCCCGATCATTGCGCCATCGATCATCGGGGCGGCAGTCATCGTCTTCGCTCTCTCGTTCGACGAGTTCCTGATCACGTTTTTCGTTATCGGGACGCAGAGCACGCTGCCGATGCTGGTGTGGTCGATGATGCGCATGTCAATCGACCCGAGGGTCAATGCCATCTCGGTGGTGCTGATGGTGGCCTCCATGGTGCTGATCTACGTATTGAGCAAACTAGTGGACTTGAAAGAAATCGAATTGTAGGATGGAGTGGCAATGAGTCCTATCCAGGTTCGAACCGAGGCTCTGAGCAAGAGCTTCGGCAGCGTGCGCGCAGTTGAGTCCCTCGACCTGGCCGTCGAACGGGGCGAATTCCTGACCATCCTCGGCCCCAGCGGCTGCGGCAAGACCACCCTACTGCGGTTGATCGCCGGATTCGAGGAGCCCAACGCAGGCCAGGTGTTCATTGCCGGGAAAGACGTCACTTTCGTTCCGCCACACCGGCGCCCCGCCAACATGGTGTTCCAGCGGTACGCCCTCTTTCCCCACCTGACGGTCGCTGAGAACGTCGGCTTCGGGCTGAGGCTCAGGAAGGTGCCCGAGAACGACATCCGCACCCGCGTCGAACGAATGCTCGATCTGGTGCAGCTGACCGGATTCGGCGGGCGGCGGACTCACCAGCTCAGCGGCGGGCAGGCCCAGCGCGTGGCTTTGGCTCGAGCGCTTATCAACGAACCGGAGGTCCTGCTTCTCGATGAACCGCTGGGAGCGCTTGATCTGAAGATCCGCCAGCAAATGCAGATCGAACTCAAACTGCTGCATGCGCAACTGGGGATGACGTTCGTTTACGTCACCCACGATCAGGAAGAGGCGATGAGCATCTCGGACCGGATCGTGGTAATGAACGACGGACGTATCGCGCAGCAGGGCTCTCCCCGGGAGATCTACGCCAACCCGGCAAGCACCTATGTCGCGGACTTCGTCGGCCATTCGAACCTTCTTCCGGCCCGGGTCAGCGGGGTCGGGCCCCTGCGCGTGACAATCATGGGCATTGAATTCCCCGTAAGGTCACGCGAAGGCGTAATTGTCGGACAGGATGTCAGCATCCTGATTCGTCCCGAGGCGCTTCTTATTGAGAGCGGAAAGGCGGTTAGCCAAAGGAACACGCTCAGCGGCGAAGTGGTGGATGCCACTTTCAAAGGCGCTTTCGTTCATTATCTCGTGCGCGTCGAAAAGGGCCAATTAAAGGTCCAGCAGCCTATCCACGAAGGCACGCCCACTTTCGCGCGCGGCGAGAAGGTCAACCTCACGTTTGGAAGCGACGATGTGTTGGTGCTCGTCGACTGAGCTGCGCGGACAAGCGTCATGAGTGTAGCCCTCTACGGTCTTGGCGCGGCCTTCACCTGGGGGCTGGGCTCAGTCCTCATCAAGGCCGCGGTCGGGAAACTCCCCGCCTCCCATCTGCTTCTTCTCCGCGCATTTGCCGGAGCGGTGACGGCCATCGGCGCGATGATCCTGTTTGGGCGAGCGGGGTCGCTGCAGCAGGTACCGGTCATCACGTGGGTGGGCATCCTCGGAGTGACCTTGAGCGGGTATTTCGCGGCGGACCTGCTTTTTGTTCGGGCACTGGAGGTCATTCCCCTCTCGCAGGCACTTCCCATTCAGGCCGCCTACCCCCTCATCGCCGCCGGCCTGGCCTGGGCAATGTTGGGTGAACCGCCTACGCTTGTGTCGCTCGCCGGAGCTGTCGTGGTCATCGCCGGAGTTGCGGCGATTGCCGGCGCCGAGGCGGAACCCGCACGAGTCTCGACACCGCAACCCATGTCACGCCACAGCGGCCTGTTACTGCTGGCCATCAGCACGCTCGGCTGGGGAGTCTCTGCGGTCCTCCTGAGGTTTGTTGTGCAGAGCCTTGATCCGATTGCGGCAAATGCGGTTATCGCATTGTTCGTGTTTGTTGCCTTCGCTGCAATTGCCCGGCCACTGGCGGCCTGGGATTTCGTCCGACATCAGCCGACTTGGGCTGGTCTGCTGGCCGTGGCCGGGATTTTGGGTGGCACCGGGGTCTCGAACCTACTCTTCGTGCTGGCAATTGAATCCGGAGGCGTCATGGTGGCGACCGCCTTGGCCTGCACTGCCCCCCTCTTCACCTCCCTGATGGCCGTGCTGTTCTTGAAAGAGAGGCTGAGTGCGCGGTTGGCCGCTGGCGTCTTGCTCACCGTGGGCGGCATCTGGATGATTGTGGGAGTCTGAAGTGCTCATCGGGCCGGAGGACTTCCGTTTGCACTTCGAGCAGCTCCACAGCGCGATGGAGCTCAAAGGGTTCGACGTGCTCATGGTTTATGCCCAGGGCACACGGGGCATGTACTCAAACCTGCTCTACCTCACGGGCTATTACGACTTCGATCCGTCGCTAGAATGTGTCCTGCTCATCCATGCCGATGGCAGTGTTCGCCTGCTCGCCAATTCCGAATGGGATCTTGATCGTGCCTCCCGCACGTCATGGATTGACCGTCGTGCCATGTCAGCGTGCGCCGATTTGCCTGCGGAGTTGGCACAGCACTGCCTCACCCGCGGGCTCGCGGAGGGACGCATTGGAGTGGTTGGGTTGGAACGTCTGCCGCTCGCGTTCTTTCGCCGGTTGGTGTCCGGCCTCCCCCATGCGGATCTTGTCTCGGCGACCTCGCTTGTTGCCGATAGGCGGTTGCTGAAGAGCCCGCGAGAGATCGAAACGATGCGGGTTGCTGCGGAGATTACAGCCACATCGATCCGCGCGGGCATGGCGTGCCTGCGGGAAGGGATCTCTGAGCTGGAAACGCTTGCGGTTTGTGTGCGAACGATGCTGGAGAACCGAGGCGACGAGCTTGCATTCACGCCCGAGGTCTCCTTCGGGCTCATGACCGAAGTCTGTGCGGCACCTGCCTCCGCGAACACCCTCAAGCAGGGGGACATGGTGCTCATTGACTTGGGATGCATCTTCAAGCATTATGTCGGCGACCTTTCGCGGACCTGCGTCTTTGGCTCCCCAAGCCGTGAACAACGCACAATTCGTGACGTCGTTGTCGGCGCTCAATCTGCGGCTATCGTCGCCGCGCATCCTGGGACAACATCGAGCGAGGTTGACTTGGCGGCACGAGAGGTTGTTCGCCGGGCGGGCTTCGGAGAATTCTTCAATCATGGGCTGGGCCATGGATTGGGGCTGGACCATCATGAGCTCCCTTCTATTGAAAGCGATGACTCGACCCTCCTCAAGCCGGGGATGGTCTTTACCGTCGAGCCTGGAATCTATGTGCCGGGGGCCGGAGGGGCGAGAATCGAGGATGTCATTGTGATTACAGAAACAGGGTGCGAGTTAATTTCGCAAAGAGCCACCGACGAACCTTGGATCCGGCCTCATTCATGAGATGCATGTCCTGAATACCGTTCGGCTGTGCACGGCCTCAGGCGCCGCTGAGGGGGTCGAGATCCGCTTCGGGTGAGTCTGACATCCGGACATCTTGGGAGCATCGCGGGCACTGCGATGACTTTGTTGGGCGCGAATAGTCGAGGGGACCTGAACGCGACCTTCTCATACGCGCACGCGGGGATCGCAATCCACAAACGAGACTTGCGGCGTGAGTCGATCTAGCCCTCGGGTGGCCTTCTGGGGGCGGGGGTGAATTCATGGTCCAGTCAATTGACCGGGCGATTGGTCTGCTGAACGCTTTGGCCGAATCTGAACGACCCATGGCCCTCGGGGACCTAGGGCGTGCGGCCGAGGTGCCGAACAGCACGGCGCGCCGATTGCTGTTGACTCTCATGTCGCATCGATTCGTTAGCCAGAATGAGGAAACCGGCCTCTACTCACCCGGCCCGCGCCTGTTCGAGCTAGCCTACCGTGTCATGGGCCGCATGGATCTGCGAACTCAGGCCGCCCCCATCCTGGATCGGCTGAATGCTGAGACGGCCTTGACCGTGCACCTGGCGATCCTTGATGATGGTGATGTTGTCTACATCGACAAGCGCGAAGCGAATGAAACCGTGCGCATGTATTCGGCCATCGGCAAGAGAGCCCCCGTGCACTGCACCGCGTTGGGAAAGGCGCTGATCGCCTTCCTCGACGAGCCACGACTTCGTAGTATTGCAAAGGCCAAGGGACTGCCGCGCTTTACAAAGAACACGATTACCACTTGGACTGGGTTGGTGGCGAACCTCAAGCTTGTTCGTGAGCGGGGTTACAGCCGAGACAATGCCGAACAGCAAGACATGATTCACTGCATCGGGGCGCCGATCTGGGATCACAGCGGGAAGGTCATCGCCAGCATCAGCCTAACGGGGACAGTATACAGCCATGACATCGCCCTGCTCGAGCGGCTAGCCCCGGTGCTCATCCGAGGCGCTACCGAGATCTCCCGCAAGCTTGGCTACGTCAACCCTAATGAGCCGCACTGACATCGCATTGGAAGAGGTCGGGCCAGGGCAGGGGACTGTCGAGGCTCGCCCAGCGATCATCATGAGTCTTCACCGGTTCATCACCCGGATCCAACCTGCGCACAACGTGTCGGCATTGCGTCGCCGGGTCACCTTAGGGTGCGCGCCCGGTTTCGAGTCACGCGCACTCCGGCCCGCCCTCGTCGTGCGGCCGAAGGCACCTCGCTTCAAGATATGAAACGACATCTACGCGCCCGCATGCTGCCCCCTCCCGTCGCGAGACGGGGAGCGGACATTGCGAGGCCAATCTGACGTCTCAGCCTTCGCCGGTCCGGACTGGGCTCAACTACCTGGCGATCCAGCCGCAGTCGACGACGAGATCCGTACCCGTGATAAACGAGGCGGCGTCGCTCGCCAGGAAGAAGATCGCCTCGGCCACTTCGCTCGGGGCGGCGAACCGCCGGAAGAGCTGCCCTGCGCTTTCTCGCGCAACCAACTCATCGACCGAGACCCCTGTGAGTATGGCTTGTGAGGCGAGATCGTTTCTTAGCATCGGAGTGTCGATGTACCCAGGACTGATCGAGTTCACTCGTATTCCGTCCTCGGCGAGTTCAAGGGCGAGTGCTTTCGTGAGAGCCAATACCGCGCCCTTGGATCCGCAATACAGGACGTTGTTGACCGATCCCACGTGACCAGAAACTGAGGCAATGTTGACAATGGCGCCACCCATGCTCTTCCTCATCGCCGGGATGGCATACTTGCACATCAGGAATTGGCCGCCGACGTTGATCTTGTAGAGGCGATCGAATTCCGCCCAACGGGTCTCGGTGAGGGGCCGGGTCAGGACCATTCCCGCGTTGTTGACAAGCACGTCAAGTCTCCCAAATCGGTCAATCACCTCTCTAACAATTCTCTTGACCTGCCACTCGACACTGATGTCGCACTGGCGCCACACCGTACCGGACTGGGTGTCTGAGGGTGCCCTGGATTTTGAGGCGGGCGTCTTGACCAGATCCAAGCCCACGACCTGGTATCCCCTCTGAGCGAACAGGGTGGCGGCGGCTTTGCCAATGCCACTGGCCGCGCCGGTAATGAGAGCAACATTCTTCGGTTGGGTCATTCGTGACTCCTTTTGTCATCAGGGCATCTGAGCATGGCTCGGCCCAATAGTCTGCGATGCGGCTTGCGATGGGTGCCCCCAGTCCATCTGAATTGATGGCGCCCTGTACGAGCTCGCCGCGGGCCGCAAAGTGCGACGGGCGATCTCAGTTCTTCGTCGACTGACGGGAACGGGCAAGTGGGTTGGTGCAACTGCCGCCTCGAAGCCAGTCCGGGCGAAGCGCTTCACGCCACGACGCTTTGACCTCAACCCGGTGTCAAGGCCATCGACGCCCCGACTGAGAATCCGTGTCCGCCGATTCCGCCGGTGGGTTGCTGGCGCTCTTTCCTGGCCTTCATCCACGAGCGTAGTATACGCACATCTCCCACGTAACCCACGGCCGAACCGCCACGGCCTCTCGTCCGAGTCCATCACGACACCGGGGTGGGAAGGCATTCCTTCGATCAAGCGGCGCCTTGGGGCGGGGCGCGTATTCACGAATGTGACGATCCGCGCGCAGGACAGCATCCGCGTGGATGAAACCTCAGCGTGGAGCCGCCGCGAGACATCCGTTTGGCTTGTCTTCCCGCAGCGACCCGATGCGAATCATGTCGCAACAAGGGCGGTGCAGTGACTCGGGCAGATGAGGGAGAGGCGGAAGGTCGGCGGCTCCACCAACAGCGCACGAGCGTTGAATCGGCCCGAAAGCGACCGAACGATATTCCATTCCGCTTGGTCTTGGACATCTGAAGCCTCTTCCCGGTACAGATGGAAGGACGCCGAGCCGGGCATAGCGCATCGCGGTCATGGCGGAAGCTCGGCCGGTGTTCCCCATATTCCGCCACGCGAGGGCAATCATCCAATGACATTTGTCGCTTGATATGTGACAAATGCACATGAGCTCAATGTAGCGGATTCACAGAATCGCTGTATACTGGGTCTGCCACATTGAGGAGCGACGTTCCACATTATGGAATTGCTTATCTCGCCCATTTCACGCGTTCGACCATCGGGCCACATCCCGCCGCAGGCTGTGCGAGGCGTGGGTCGTCCGCAATAGGCGAAAGAGAACGCCGATAGCGAATTCGCTATCGGCGTTCTGTTCGGCGGGGTCTGAAGAGGGACTGGGGGGCGCTGAGTGAGCGCGTTGTGGCCACGAGAAGTGTTCGCCCGAGGCCACAGCGGATGCGTACATCGAACGTGGATAGCCGAACCCGCACAACTCGAGAGGGAGGTGAAAAGGGACGTCATCTATTCCGGGCACCAAGGTCCGCGTCGCTGTAATCCTTTGAGGAGGACACCATGTCGCGCTTCAAAGCAACAGGTTCCGTTCTCGTGCTCACGCTCTTCTTGACTGCGGTGATGAGTGCCTGCGCTCCAGCTGCCACCCCAGCACCGGTGGTGCCGACGCAGCCGTCCGCAGCAGTTGAACCCACCGCAGCCCCCGCCGCCGCGGGAAGCGACCGCTATGGCGGGATACTGCGCCACGCGATACCGCCGCCGGCGAATCTTGACCCAGCTTTCCTTGGCTCGATTTCGGACGACGAGATTGGACGGACGTGGCACGACTTCCTCGTCTTCATCGGGGAAGACAACAAGCCCGACGTCAACCGTAGCCTGGCCGAGAAGTGGGAAGTTACCGCCGACGGGCTGCAATGGACGTTCACGCTTCGCAAAGGGGTATTGTTCCACAACGGAAAGGAAATGACCTCCGCGGACGTGAAGTTCTCCTTCGATCGCCTGCGCGACCCCGAGCTCGGGTCCCCGTCGGTGTCTCTCTACAGCGCGGTGACGGCCATCGAAGCACCCGACACGTACACGGTCATCTTCAAACTGTCGAGCCCGAACCCAGATTTCTTGAACGATCTCGGGGATCTGCACGGCCTGGTTGTCGATGCCAACGCTACAGACCTGAAGACCGATCTCAACGGGACCGGCGCATTTCGCGTCAAAGAGTACATCCCCGAAGACCGTATCGTTTTCGAGCGGAACCCCAACTACTGGCAGCACGACGAATTCGGGAATCAGTTGCCGTATCTCGATGGGATGGAGTTCCTCTTCATTTCCGATGACACCGCTCGCGTGGACGCGCTGTTGAGCGGCCAGGTCGACTGGCTCATCTACTTGCCTCCCGAGTATGTCAAGGAAGTTGAAGACAGTCCCAACACGGTCGTGTACCGCCAGACCTCCAACACGATCTGGCTCATCCATATGCGCTCCGACCGGAAGCCTGCCGGAGACAACCTGGTGCGCCAGGCCATACGCTATGCAACCGACCGCGAAGCCCTATTGACGGCTACCTATCAGGGTCTGGGAACGATCGCGAACGACACGCCCATCGGCCCGACCTATGGCGATTTCTACCTCGACGTGCCGCCTCCGGCGCGTGACGTCGCTAAGGCGAAGGTCTTGCTTGCCCAGGCCGGGTATCCTAGCGGCCTAACGATCGACGTCACGTGCCAGGACCGCGCGCCCGTTCCCGCGATGTGCACGGTGTGGAAGGAGCAGCTTGCCGAAGCCGGGATCACCGCCAATATCCAAGTTGTGCCCACGGATATCTACTACGGGGCGCAAAATCTGTGGATGGAGGCGGACTTTGCCATCACTGACTGGGGATCTCGATCATCGCCGCAGCCGTACTTGGACCTGGCCTTCGAGTGCGGTGCGGTCTGGAACGAGAGCCACTTCTGCGATGCAGAGTTGGATGTGCTGGCGAAGCAGGCCAAGACGGAAATGGATCACGCCAAGCGGGTTGAGGCCTACCACAAGATCCAAACGATCTTCATGGAACGCGGCCCGCTCATCCTGCCCTTCTTCGTTGACAACCTCTACGGAGCCAACGCCAAGTTGAAGGGCGTTGTCCCGCCCATGGCCTTTGGGACGGGGACTGACCTGAAACGGGTGTACTTCGAGAAATAGCCTCGTCGAGTAACATCAAGGCCGCTACGATCGCACCAATGCCCTCGTCTCCGATCCCACCGCATGGGTCGGAGACGAGGGGGAAACCGGCAACGAGCTTCGTCTTGTGGCAGGCCACCGCGGCCGGATGATGGCGGACACGTTGGACGGCAAACACGCATTCGTGGTATCGATTGTGATCGATCGACGGGGCGACTCGGGAGGGTCGAAGCAGTGCACCTAGGACGACCGTGGCTGCGGCTGGGGAAGTCGGCGAGCACGGTGTTTGGATTCCTCGTCGTGTTCTTCTTCCTTGTGATGGCGTTCATCGGTCCTTTCGTGGCGCCGTACAAGTACTCCGATCAGACCTTGGCGGAACGGCTGCAGCCCCCTTCGGCGAAACACTGGTTCGGCACCGATGCCCTCGGACGCGACATCTTCAGTCGCATTCTGGTGGGCAGTCGTGACGTGTTCCTCGTGGCCGGGTCCGGAGCGATTCTGGCAATCCTGATCGGGCTCCTCTTAGGGTTGAGTTCGGGCTATTTCGGCGGTGCGCTGGATGAAGTCATCATGCGCATGATGGACGTACTCCTGGCCATCCCACCCTTGCTCCTGTCGATGGTAATCCTCGGGACAGTCGGACCCTCGCGGGTCAATGTCGTCTTTGTTGTGGGTTTCCTCTACACACCCATGGTCGCGCGCGTCGTTCGAAGCGTGGTGCTCGATGTTCGAACGCGGGGCTTTGTCGAGGCGGCCAAGCTGCGCGGCGAGAGCAGCGCCTATGTCCTCCTTCGGGAGATACTTCCCAGCGTGTTGCCCCCGCTGGCTGTCGAATCCTCCATGCGGTTTTCGTACGCCATCTTTCTTGTCGCCTCCCTCGGGTTCCTCGGTTTGGGCGTGCAACCCCCATCGCCGGATTGGGGTCTTATGGTCGGGGAAGCCCGCACATGGTTCAGCCAGGCACAGTGGATCCTTCTCTTTCCTGCCGGGGCGATTGCCCTATTGGTAGTGGGGGTTGCGTTCATGAGCGATGGACTTCGCCGCATCCTCTTGCCGGATGTCGCCGGTGCTGGCTAGCGTAGGGCCTGATGGATAAGAGTACTTCTCAGTCCGAGGGACAAACCGTTCTCGAGATCAAAGGTCTGGGAGTGATCTACGAGTCCGAGAAGGGCCCGCTCGAGACGGTGCGCGACGTCTCGCTGAAGATTGGCCGGGGCGAGGTCTACGGCCTGGTCGGCGAATCGGGCTCCGGCAAGACCACGTTGGCTCGTGCCGTTGTTCGGTATTTGCCCCGCAACGGGCGTATCAGCTCCGGCAGTGTTCTCCTGAACGGGATAGATCTACTGCATCTGTCGCCGGTGGAGATGCGCCGAGTGTGGGGGGCGAAGATTGCCATGGTTCACCAGGACCCCTCAGCCGCGGTGAACCCGTCCCTTACGGTGGGGGAACAAGTGGCCGAAGTGGCCAGGATTCACCTCGGTCTGTCTCGAGGCCCGGCTTGGCAGAAAGCGCTTGAGATGCTGGCCAAGGTGCAGCTGCCGGATCCGGGGGCAATGGCCCGGCGCTATCCTCACCAGTTGAGTGGAGGAATGCTGCAGCGAATCCTGATCGCGGCCGCGCTCATCACCAGCCCGCAGCTCCTGATCATGGATGAACCGACCACTTCACTCGACGTGACCACAGAGGCCGTGATCCTGGACTTGATCCGGGACCTGCTCAAGGATTACGAGACCGCGGTGCTCTATATCACTCACAATTTGGGGGTGATCGCGAACGTATGCGATCGGGTGGGCGTCATGTATGCCGGACGGCTGGTTGAGGAAGGGTCCATCCAGCAGGTGTTCAAGCACAGCCTCTTCCCTTATACGATGGGACTGATGGGGTGTGTGCCTCGAATCGATGTCGTCAGGCGAGGGATCCTCCTGAATACGATTCCCGGATTCATCCCACGACCGGGCGAATGGCCGCGCGGATGCATCTTCGCCGGACGCTGCCCGATCGTGGAGGAGGCTTGCCGGGACACACCGATGCCGCTGGTTGAGCGTGAACCCGGGCATCTCACAGCATGCCGCCGCTGGACGGGAATGGACCGAGTTCAAGTAGCCTTTGGCATCAAAGACAAAGTGGCCCAGGAACATCATCCAGCGTCAGGATCAACCTGGCTGGAGGCGAAGGACGTCAAGAAGTATTTCGGCACGGGCTCCAGTTGGTTGACCAGGGCGCTTAAGCGAAGGTCCACCAGTGTGCGGGCCGTAGATGGCATCTCCCTGCGCGCACAATCTGGAGCCACGGTTGGCATCGTCGGAGAGAGCGGGTGCGGGAAGACAACCTTCGCACGGTGCGTCGTGGGCCTCGAGCAACCAACCGCTGGCGAGGTGATGCTGGACGGGAAGCGGCTTGGCAGCACTTGGGCGAAGCGCTCCCCCGAGATTCTGAGGCAAATCCAGATGGTTTTCCAGAATCCGGATGCATCACTCAACCCGTTTCACCCGGTGGGGACGAGCGTCTCGCGACCCATCATGCTGCGGAGTAGGCTGTCGCGAAGCGAGTTGGACCTTCAGGTCCGCGCGCTGTTCCGCGCTGTCAGGCTGCCCGAGGACTACACCTCGCGCCTCCCCCACGAACTCAGCGGCGGCGAGAAGCAGCGAGTGGCTATTGCGCGGGCCTTTGCCGCGAGTCCCAGTGTGATCATCTGCGACGAACCGGTATCCTCGTTGGACGTATCAGTTCAGGCCTCACTGATGAATCTGCTCGCGGAACTTCAGTCGTCGAAGGAAACGACTTACCTCTTCATTTCGCATGACTTGGCCGCCGTGCGGCACCTGTCGGACCGCATCGCGGTCATCTATCTTGGCCAGATCGTGGAAACGGGTTCGGCGGAGAGCGTCTTCGCACCGCCGTACCATCCCTACACCGAAGCGCTCTTCTCGGCCATTCCGATCCCGGACCCGGATGTCCACCGGGAACGCATCCGATTGCGCGGGGCTGTCCCAAGCGCTGCGCACATACCTTCCGGCTGCCGCTTCCATACCCGCTGCCCCCGGAATATCGGGACGATTTGCGAAGATCACGAGCCACCGTGGCAGGATGCCGGCGACGATCATTTCATCCAGTGCCACATCCCGTTTCAGCAGCTGCGAGCCATGCAGAACGCCAAAGCCGATCGCCACGCGGTTCAGGTCCGCGCCCAGGCATGACTGCCTACATCGTGCGGCGATTGGGTCTTATCTTGCTCACCGTGCTGATCGCGTCCATGGTGATCTTCATCGCCACCCAGCTGCTGCCGGGCGACGTGGCCCACGTCATCCTCGGCCAATTCGCGACCCCTGCCGCCATCGAGAACCTGCGCGAGGAACTGGGACTGAACCGGCCGGCCGTCGTACAGTATGCGGATTGGCTAGCCCGCTTTGTCACCGGCGATTGGGGGAAGTCGATGGTCTCCGGCTATGCGGTGCGGCCACTGGTGCTGGCCAGACTGCGCAATTCCTTCATGCTCGCGATTTTGGCCTTCTCGCTGTACGTGCCTCTGGGGATCGCCCTGGGGGTGGTGGCCGCCGTCAACGCGGATCGCGCACTGGACCGAGCGCTCTCCGCTCTCACCATGACGTTTGTAGGCCTCCCGGAGTTCGTGAGCGGCCTCATCTTGATTGGAACTCTGGCGTTGAGCTGGGACTTGTTGCCCGCCAATTCGTCAATCAGCCCCGATAGCGGCTTTCTCGAGGCCTTTCCCTATCTCGTGCTGCCAGCCATTGCGATCAGCCTGACTTGCCTGGGATACGTGGCCCGCATGACCAGGGCCAGTACCATCGACGCCTTGCGCTCCGATTACGCGATGGCCGCGGACCTCAAGGGGTTACCCCGAATACAAGTGCTCCTTCGTCACGTGCTGCGTAATTCACTCCTGCCGACGGTTACCGTCGTCGCGGTGTCCATCGGATGGTTGTTTGGTGGTCTGATCGTCGTTGAATCGGTTTTTGGCTATCCGGGGCTCGGGCGTTTGCTCGTCTATGGAATTCAGCACCGGGACCTGACCTTGATTCAGGCCTGCAGCATGGTGGTTGTCACGATTTTCGGGTTCGCCAATCTCCTGGCCGACGTTCTATATGGGGTGCTGAATCCGAGAATCCGTTTCTCGCAATGATAGTTGGGAATTGGGGCGCGCGATTCCCCGGGAGTTCCAGCGAGCGCTGGCCGACAGTGCGCTATCCCGGGAAGAAGGTATCCGACGATCGCTGCCCTCAGCCCATAGCCGAACGGCCAATAGTCACGCTCAGGCGCGAACTCGAAAAAGGAGGAGCACAAAATGAGGATTGACATTGGAACTGAGACCCGAGACGGTTATATGTCCTACGAGCTGGCAAAGACAGCGCGCAAACTCGTGGAGCAGGTCTTCCCCATTCACGCGGGAGAAGACGTGGCCATTACGGCGGACACTGCGAGTGATTCGCGCGTCGTCAATGCCACTGCCGAAGCCATCTTTGCCCTCGGCGCCCACCCGGTTGTCATTTGGTACGAAGCACTGCCCGAGGCAGCTGGTAGCCCGCCGGCACCGGTCGCCGCCGCGCTCAAGGCGGCCCAGGCCTGGATCGAATTCGCACCTCCCTATCTTCTGCACGGCCCAGCCCATCGCGAAGCCCTCAAGGCTGGCTGCCGCTTTCTGTGCATGACTGCAATGGATGTCGACGGCATGATCCGGACGGTCGGACAGCAAGACCACGTGCTGCTCGCCGAACTCGAGAACATGCTGCGCTCGCTTTCCCAGGCGGGGAAAACGGTTCGCATCACGACCCCCGAAGGCACAAATCTGGTGGTACAGGTGGCGGAGGCAGCGCCTCAGAAAGCGCAAAAACCTGCCCCCGGCGTTGGCTTCACGCAGTTCCCTCCAGGCGCTTCAGGGTTCAACCATAAGCTCGACACGGTTGAGGGCACGCTCGTTTTCGATGGCGCGATCTTCCCTCCCAAAGGCATTGGAGTGCTCGAGTCGCCGGTGATCATGGAAGTGACGGGTGGCTACGTGAAAAGCGTCAAGGGTGGCCCCCAAGCCAAGCTCTACAAGCGATGGCTTGCCAGCTGGAACAACCCCCTCATGTTTCAGATTGCTCACTTCTCCTATGGCTGCAATCCTGGGATTCGACGCTGTTCCGGCAGAAGTGCGGAAGACGCCCGCGTCTTCGGCTCACTGGATATCGGACTGGGCATCACCTCTCAGGGGGCCCCAACCCATTCCGATGGCGTTGTGCTCAACCCGACACTCTGGGTCGACGAGGCGAAGCTGGAAGAGGAGGGGGAGTACGTTCACCCTGAGCTCGTCGCGATCTGCAAGAAGTTGGGTGTCGCGGGTTACTAGCCGGCCGGGTATCGCCGCCGAGCGGTGGCAATCGAGTTCTCCAAATGCGCCTCAAAGGAGACTCCACGTTTGAGCCGCCTTAGCGAGCCCACCGACAATCGTCGTCGCGGCCAACGGCTAAGCGGAACACACACGTTCCATGCGATGTTCGAGGAGGTGCCCCACATGCCTGAAATGAGAAAGAAGATGTCCCTACCGGCGCTGATGAAGAAGAAGGAGCAGGGCGAGCCCATCACCATGCTCACCTGTTACGACTTCCCGACCGCCTTCTTTGAGGAGCAGGCGGGCGTGGATATGATTCTCGTGGGCGACAGCCTGGGAATGACCATGTTGGGCTACAACAGCACACTGCCGGTCACCATGGACGATATGGTGCGCCACTCGCAGGCTGTGCGCCGCGGTGCGCCAAACACGTGGCTCGTCGTCGATATGCCCTACATGAGCTACCAGCCCTCGGTGGAGACCGCAGTGCGGAGCGCCGGGCGATTCATGGCGGAGACCGAGTGTGACGCCGTGAAGCTCGAGGGTGGGGCGGAAATGGCAGACCGGGTCTCGGCCATGACCTCGGTCGGGATACCGGTGATGGGGCACCTAGGACTCACCCCGCAGAGCGCCAGTGCGCTGGGGGGCTACCGTCTGCAGGGAAAGACCGCCGAGGCGGGGAAGCGCATCGTCGCGGATGCCCGCATCCTTGAGGAAGCCGGCGCGTTTGCGATCGTGATCGAGGTCGTCCCTCATCAGGTCTGCCAACTGGTCAGCGCAAATACCAAAGGGTCCATTATCATCAGTCAGGGTTCGGGTCCGCATGCCGATGGCCAGCTGCTCATCTTCCACGACATGTTTGGTCTCTACCCGAGATTCAAGCCGCGCATGGCCAAGGTCTACGCCGATGCAGGGCAGATCATCACCGAGGGCCTGCGAAGCTATGTGCACGAGGTGGGAGCCCGACAGTACCCGCGATGCGAGAACTGGTTTTCGATGGCGGAGGAGGAATACCAGGAACTCGTCGAGCTCTTGGGGAAACAAGCGAGCGGTTGAGTTCGCGCGACGCGCCATGTTGCCTGTCGGACAACAGCCGGTGAGGGCTGGGTCTCGGGGCGGACGGCTTCCCGCACTGCGGGGGTGAGGTCTGGGGGCGAATCGCATGCCGGAGTGGGTTGATCCGGAGCATGTTCTCGCCAGGCCAGGGGAGGGAGCGATGGGCAGGATTCGCAGCTTCGAAACGCCGACGGTCATGAAACATGGTCCAGGCGCCATCCGATCGTTAGGGGATGAGGTGGCCGCGCTTGGTTTGAAGCGCCCCATGCTGGTGACCGATCCAGGCGTAGAGCGGGCAGGAATCCTCGCGGAGGCCACGCGGTCGCTGATCGCAGCCAGCATCGGTCATGTCCTATTCAACAAGGTCGCGCCCAACCCGCCCATCTCGCTGGTCGACATGGGAGCGGATATCTACCGCGGCGAGGCCTGCGACGGCCTCATCGGACTAGGCGGAGGCAGTTCACTCGACACGGCCAAGTCGATCGGGGTGGTCGCGGCTAACGGAGGATCCATACTCGGATATGAGTGGGCTGACCCCCAGCCGATCCGAGCAAGGATTCCGCCAACGATATGCATCCCGACGACGGCCGGAACGGGGAGCGAAGTCACGTTGTGGGCGGTCATCACAGATCCTGAACGCCGCATCAAGTTCAATGTCGGGGGTACGGCGCTGATCGGCGCCTGGATGGCATTGATCGATCCGGAGCTTACGCTTGCCTTGCCGCCGGCCGTCACGGCGGGCACCGGGATGGATGCGTTAGCGCACGCCGTAGAGTGCTACACCTGCGACTATGCCCAGCCAATCACGGATGCGGTGGCGCTCCTGGCGATGGAGTATATCGGTCGATACCTGCGGACGGCCTACGCCAACGGGAACGATTTGGAAGCCCGCTACCGAATGTGCATGGCCGCGATGCTCGCGGGGCTTTCCTATGGGACGGAAAGCGCCGGCGCGGCGCACGCCATGAGCCAGACCGCCGGTGGCGTGCACGACGTCCCCCATGGGGCTTTGACGGCACGTTTGCTGGGACCGGTCATGGAATTCAACTATCCCGCTGCGCCTGAGCGATTCGCCCGGATTGCGCTCGCGCTCGGAGAGGATGGGAGGGGGCTGACAGCCTTTCAGGCGGCTGAGAAAGGCGTGGAATTCGTGATGAGGCTGACGGAAGATCTTGGCATTCCCTCGCTGCAGTCCCTTGGCTTCCGCCGCGAGGAAATCCCGATGCTTGCGGATCTGGCATTCAAAGACCCGCAAACGATCGGGAACCCTCGCGTGTTGAAGCTTGCAGACTACGGCGGGATATATGCGAGGGCCTTCGAAGTCGCCTAACCTCTCCGTTCGCGGAACCCTTTTCAGCGATCCAATCCTGTGGATCCTTTGCGAGACGAAGACCCCGCCCCAACACGTCAACGGCAATTGGATCAGGCCACGCGCGGCGGGCGCGAGCCCGGTCGCCATTGATGGGGGGCAATGACGCTCCCAGAACCCAACCCAGGGACCAGCAAGTTATGAGCCGAATGCGGCGGATGCAATAACGATTTCGCAAGGACAGGGGATTCTGGCTGGAAGTGCGCCAATAGAAGAAGAGAGAACCGAGGCTCAGTCGGCCTCGGTTCTTCATGATTGACCAGCCGTTGTAGCCAACGCGGCTTCGCCGAAAGGGGGGCAGCGCACTTGCATGCAGGCACGTTGGGCATAGAATAAGAGCCGCGACGGTCACGCCGCGCGGCATCTCCCGTGCTTCGCCCAAGACGGACTTGCCTGTCGGTCTAAGCTCGGCCATCCGAAGCCGTTCAGGGACCCTATTGCATATCAACACGTTCCCTTTGCCATCACGATTGGATTCTGAGATTGAGGACGAGCCCGGAATGGCGTGCCCACTCTTCAACCACTTCTCGGAGGATGTATGACAAGAGTCAAGACTCTGTTCTTGATTGTTCTTCCAATCGTGTTTGCGATCGCCGCCTGCAACCTTCCAACTGCTCTGGGAGGCCAAGCGACCCCATCAACCGTGTTGAAGGTCAGCGTGAGTGTGGCCACCGAATATCGCACCGGTCCGGGCCAAGGGTACGATCTGGTTGGAGTGCTTAACCCCGGCCAGGAAGTCGAGGCAGTTGGCCAGAGCCCGGATGGCGAGTACTTGCTTATTCGGGACCCTGCCAATCCAGTGGTCCTGTTGTGGTTGAAAGGGGATTTCGCCACAATCAAAGGTAATCCTGTCCTCTTGCCAATCTCGACCCCGCCGCCCACCCCGACCCCAGTTGCCGGCTCGACATTGCTGGGCAACTGCCCCACTCCGGTCGGCGGCGGACCTACCCCGGTCAGTTGCCCTACTGTTGTCGACGGCTCATCACTTGTCGGCGGCTGCCCCACTCCAGTCGGGGGCGGTCCCACCCCCGTCAGCTGCACAACTCCGGTTGGTGGCCCAACGTTGGTCGGCGGATGCCCCACGCCGGTCGGGGGCGGTCCCACCCCCGTTGGTTGCACAACTCCGGTCGGGGGCCCCACAGTGGTCGGCGGTTGCCCCACCCCGGTCGGCGGCGGTCCCACACCCGTCAGTTGCACAGGGGCCCCCACGGTGGTCGGCGGCTGCCCCACTCCAATTGGGGGCGGTCCAACCCCCTTCAGCTGCCGCCCGCCGCTTAGACGTCCGACTCCGATTCGGGGTCCTACTTCCCTACCAACTCTTGTCAAGTAGTTAGACCGGATCTTCCGATCTCTGGTTCACGATTGACGCTGATGTCAGCACAGTCTATGAATATCGACAATTGCTTCCCGACATATCGTCTGTGAACGCATCGGTCGAGGCGCGGCGAGAGCGAACCCTGCAATCTGCGTCGGCGAGGAAAGCGCGCTCAGGCGTGGAACCTGGGACCAGACGGTGACAAGCCCAATTGGGCGCATGCGATTACGATACCGCAAACGCAGGGCAATCGAGCTGAAAGTGAATAGCTAGAGGGGACGAGAACCGAGGCAGAGTGAGCCTCGGTTCTTCATTATCGTGGCGGGGCCAGGACTCGCCCGTGCCCTCGGCCCGCGCACCAAGGGGGCCTCGGCCACCACTTTCATATTCCCGAGTCTGGACGCAGTTCCGCGATACTTACCAGCCCGGGTTTCGGTCAGCTGGAGGTAAGCAGTTCTTTCAAACGGGCGTGATCGACGTATGCGCCGCGCCTCTCGGCGGGCAGCAGGGCGGCGATGCGGCACATGATCTCGTCATCGTAGACCGCGAGCCTGGCCTGCCCATCCAGGTCAGGACGCGGCGGCAGTCGGAAGGGTTCGCCGAAGCACACAATCACGTCGACGCGCTTGAAGCGGCGCAGGCGGGACTTCACCACGGCGTCCTCCGTGCCGACGATAGCGGTCGGCAGGATCGGCGCGCGGGCCTTGGCCGCCAGGAAGCCTGCGCCGGAGCGGGCATGGATCAACGAGCCGCTGGGACTGCGCGTGCCCTCCGGCGCGATAACCAGGACACCGCCTCTCTGGAGCCGCCGCAGGCAAGTGCGTACGGCCGTGAGGTCGGCGTTGAAGCGATCGACCCACACGCCGTTGAGGGCCGCCGTCAGCCAGCGGAAAATGGCGACCTCGCGGTACTTTTCCGCCACGAGCATGATGATGTCGTCCCGGTCAACCAGGCAATACACCAAGCCGGCATCCAAGCGCCCGATGTGGTTGGTGACCGCCACCATGCCACCGGAGGCGGGGATGTTGTCCGCACCGATCACCCGAATCCGCGTGATCAGTCGATACAGCAAACGGAGGATGAAGCGCGTGATTTTGAAGGTCATCGACACCTAGCCTGGCAGCACGGGCAGCCGGGCGATCCGGAATCTGCCGCACACCCTCCGCATGATACCTCCGCGTGAGCGTGCCTGGCACGCAGGCTGCCGTCTTCTTTCGGTGCCAGGTAACGGTAACACAATGCATATTAGCGGTAGGACAAGGTCAGAGACGTTGCGTGCCTGGCGGGTGGCCGCCAGCCCTGTTTAAGGAAGATGGCGATGCGAACACTCCGAGGCGCTTTCCATCTTGTGTTGGGGCTCATGCCGCTCAACCATGCGGCCCCGGACATACATCCAGTGGTTGCGGCGGGCAGGGTGGGCGAAGGAAAACCTGTTCCGGATAGGAAATCGTGGAGGGGAAGAGTCGGAGGAACATCTTGGCAGAGGAAGAACGGCCGATCGATGCGTCAATGGATTGGCGGAATCCAACAAGAGAGTGCGTGGCCTTCGCGGTCCGAGTCCGTTATCAGTCGGGTGCAATACTCGGCAAGCACAAAGCTCTCTGGGGCGCCCGACTCCGGCGACTGTGAGGTCTTTGCTTTCGCTGCCCAAATTGCTGCGTGATCGTTACAAACCCCCGGTCTCTCTGAAACGGAAGGAGGAGCCGGGGTTCGCCGGCTCCTCCTTATGGTAAATGCTCGATTGCGTGATCCCACCACGATCTGTCTGCGACTAGCGGCTCTGGTCTGCATGCTTCCACCAAAGATAGGTGGCCACTATACCTGCCAGTCCGGTCAGGATCACAATCATGTAGCTGACCGGTGGCAGAGAGTCCTTTCCCTGAGCGTATAGGGCTGGAATGCCCCATGGGAAGTAATCGCCCCATCCAGCAACCATCATCAGGTTCGCCATGATCAATGTAAGAACTGCAACTCCGAGGGGTAGTAGGTAACCCCGTCCGACGCTCGCAAGGAAGGCGAAGGGCAAAACCACCGCGAATACCAGACAGGCCGCTATCACGACGCTGACACCGCCATGCAAAAGGACACTTACCGATCCATGGGGAAGTTTGATGATGGCTCCCATCACCAGGCCGAGGCCGAAGATGCCAGCCGTCAACATGCCGGACCAGACCGCCACCACAGCAAACTTCGCCATGAGGATGGTCGACCGCGACACGGGAACTGCCAGCATGTCCTTCAGGGTGCCATCGGCGAATTCGCGGCCAAACACCCAACTGATGATCAGGACGAACAGAAAGAAGCCCGCCGCCGCAATGATCAGGGCGAACAACCCCAGGTAGGATGGCCAGTCTGTCGCGAAGTAAGCTGTCAGGTCGGCCTTGGCGCCGAGGAGGCCAAGGTCGCGTGAAAGCACGGGGTTCTTCGCGAGGAAGATCAAGAATCCAATCCCCAGAGGCATCAACAGTGAGCCCAAGGCTGTGAACAGAGGCATCTTGGAGCGGAGTGCCTTGCGCGACTCTATCCAAACCATATCCGAGAAATGATTCATCTCGCATCTCCACCCAAACCCACCAGCCTGAGGAAGTACTGCTCGAGGTCCTCCTCTTCCACGATCAACTGCATGGGCGAGACGCCTGCCACCACCAGCAGGCGATTGACTTCATCCGGCCGATCGATAGCAGACGCATCCCTCAGCTCAATGGTGCCGTCCCGCAGGGCTTCGCTTGGCTGACCAGCGGCCGACAACACACGGCGAGCCGCCTCAACGTCGCGCGCCCGCAGCAAGAGTCGCCTGTGCCGATTCCGCTCCAACTCATCGACGTCGATCTCCTGGAGCAGACGGCCTTGGTGGATGATCCCAATGCGTCGGGCAAGGCGAGACACTTCAGCGAGGATGTGGCTGGCCATGAAGACCGTCACGCCTCTTTCGCGCGTGAGCTCGAGCAAGAGAGATCGGATGTCAACAATCCCGGCCGGGTCGAGACCGTTGGCTGGCTCATCCAGAATGAGCACTGTGGGATCATGCAGCAGGGCTCTGGCCAACCCCAGCCGTTGCGCGTTGCCCTGCGACAGCGTGCCGGCACGACGGTCGGCGTATGCTGCCAGCTCCAATCGTTCGATGATTCGCCCAACGGCCTCATGTGTCGTGCCCGGATGCATACGGCGGGCGACTTCCAGGTTCTCATAGACGCTCAACTCAGGGTATGCGTATGGTATTTCCACCAAGTAGCCGACCGAAGCCCAGGGCTCCCGCCTGCCCATGCGAACTCTGGTTTGGAGCACCTTGGCAGACCCGGTCGTGGGCTTGATCATCCCCAGCAGCATGCGGATCGTGGTCGTTTTTCCTGCACCATTCAAGCCTAGAAACGCGTAGATTTCGCCCTCGGCCACCCGCAAGGAGAGATCCTTAACGGCGGTGACGTCTCCGTAGCGTTTCCCGAGCTGGTCCGTCTCAATCGGCAAGTTCATGCTGGGTATCCCTCTGCCCGCTGGAGAGTGGGATCGATTGGGTTCCGAGTCTGAATGTCGATTTCACCCAAACAGAAAGCTGCGACCAGCTCCAGAAGCACGTCGATGGTGCCGCCAAGGTTGCTCGGGCTGGAAGCGTCGTCGTGAAGGACAGTCAACACGAGTGGATACACCAAGCCGCTGATCTCATCGGCCCGGGCGCGGATTGGGATGCCCGCCTTCTTGCAGCGAGTGATCAACTCTTCGAAGAACTGTCGATCGCCGGCCAGGTGCTCCTGGAGTTTTCCTTCGGGGATCCCACGAATGAGAAGGTCATAGTCGTTCCCAGTAAAGAACTGCAAAATGGGGATTGTCTTCACGAGATGGCAGGCCTTCTTCAAGACAGCCAGTAGGCGAGCTCGGGGCGAAGGTCCCGGCAGATCGACGGCTGCAAGTACTTCCTGGCGGAAGCGCAGTTCGGCCTGCTCAACGACATCCATGAAGAGCGCCTCTTTGGAAGCATAGAAAATGTAGAAGGCGCCCTTGGACACCCCTACCGCCTCGGCGAGGCCCTCGATGGTTGTCTTCTTCAATCCGTGAGCGGAGAACTGCCTGTCGCCGACAGACAGCAACCGCCCACGGATCAATTGCTTTTCCCGTTCGGTAAAGGCTCTCGGCATGCCTGGACGCCTATAGCCATATGACTGATTTGAGCATATGGCCACACGACAGTATACCATATGTAGGCCCGAGGTCAATGCGCAGTCTCTTCTGTCATGGATGTGTCGGGCGGCGTCCGATCGTCACCCTTGCCCAGTCCATCCATTTAGAATGGCGGATTTTGTCGGAGGGCGGGCTCGCCAACTCATCGAAACGGCGATACTGTCATCGATGTCGCTCCACAGGCCAGCTACCCAATCCGCGCTGCGACAATCGGTGCGTCATGTCGGCCATAGCGAGGCGGGAATTGCAGGTCTTCGCGAGGAGTCGTCTGGGAACTACATTCGAAATCTCCGTCATGCTGGCACGGCCCCGCCGGATGGGCTGGCTCCCCGCCCTCAGTATCTTGCCGGCGAGCGCCGGGGTCACTGCCCACCAGGCAGCAGGCGGAAGGAGACCATAAGGCACATTTCAATACTGGAGGTAGAGCAGGGCGGATCGATTGCGAAACGCGGAACGGAGGCTTGGCGGGCAGGTCACCCTCCCCTTCAAGGTCGTGGTGATTCTTGGACCTTGATCTTCCGCGCGAGGTGGAGATGTTAGTGCGGCGCGGATCCCGCCAGGAATCGACAAGCCCCTGCGCTCCAGGACGGAGCGCAGGGGGTTGGGGGTATCTGTCAGACAGAGGGCCTATCTGTTCGGTCGGCCTCGACCCGCGCCATTCCGCCTAGGGCTGGCACCATTGGGCCGGCGACCGTTTCCATTCGAGGGGACGTGGCCGACTTTGCCATCACCGCGGCCCTTCAGGCGGGTGTCGGGGTTGAAGCTCCCGTAGTTAAAGTCCGCCAGACGCCGCCGCTCGATCGGTTCGCCGAGCACGCGCTCGATCTGACGCACCATGACCTCGTCCTCCGGCACCGCCAGCGTCAGCGCCTCGCCAGTCTGATCGACACGGCCGGTGCGGCCGACGCGGTGGGTGTAGGCATCGGCCGTGTCCGGCACGTCGTAGTTGATCACGTGAGCAATACCCGCCACGTCGATGCCGCGCGAGGCGACGTCGGTGGCCACCAGGATATCGTACTTATTCCCCCGGAAACCATCGATGGCACCCTGCCGGCGGTTCTGGGTCATGTTGCCCTGCAGCGCCTCCACCCGATAGCCCTGCTTGTCCAGGTCGCGGGCCAGCGAACGCGCCCGATGCTTTGTTCGGGTGAAGATCAATGCCCGGCCAGAGGCTCTGCGTTCCAGCATGGCCAGCAGCAGCTCTTTCTTCAGCCCGCTGGTCACCGGATAGAGCGCATGGGAAATCGACTTGGGCGGGGCGATCGCGCCGATCTGAACGGTGACCGGATCGCGCAGGATGCCGTCCGCCAACTGGCGGATTTCGTCCGGCATGGTGGCCGAGAAAAACAGCGTCTGGCGCCGGACCGGCACCAGCTTGAGGATGCGGCGGATGTCGGGCAGGAAGCCCATGTCGCACATGCGGTCGGACTCGTCCAGCACCAGCACCTCGACCTTCGAGAGGTCGATGCTGTGCTCGGAGGCCAGGTCGAGCAGGCGTCCCGGGCAGGCGACGACGATGTCGGCGCCGCGCCGCAAAGCTTCCACTTGCGGCCGCTTGCCCACGCCGCCGTAGATCGACACACTGCGTACGCTGGTGCGGGCGCCGAATTGCCGCGTGGCCTGGTGGATCTGTTCGGCCAGCTCACGGGTGGGGGCCAAGATCAGCGCTCGGACGCCGCGTCCCGGATGGGTGACCAGGCGCTGCAGAATCGGCAACATGAAGGCGGCCGTCTTCCCGGTGCCGGTCTGGGCGATACCGATCAGGTCACGCCCGGTCAGGATGGGTGGGATGGTCTGCTCTTGGATGGGGGTCGGCGTCGCATAGCCCGCCGATTGGATGCCGGCGCGGATGCGCGCATCCAGGGTGAAACGATCGAAACTCACAACAATGCTCCTTGGCTGTGTTGAGCCAAGTCGCACGCTTAGCCCTACAACAACAAAAATCGGCAGCCCTATGCTGCCAATCATAGAGGAAACCGGACAAATGCCTACTTGTCCGCGATCACAGGCGATAACTGTACCCTAACTTTGGCAAAAAGTCCAGCCCCGGGATTCGAACGGCCATGAGACCCAGCGCCAGGACACGCTGGCGATTGCGCAAGTCGTTCCAGGTTCCACTGTCGACGAGGCGCGTTCTGAGGCCGATGAAACGGACCAATGTTTCGTGTTCCGACAGTGGCGTTTGCAGTCGGACCACTCGGAGGAATGTGCAGCCCGTCCATCCAAACATGAGGCGGGCAACCTTCCACGGGGTCTAAAGGTCAACGACCCCCTCCCATCTTGTCGGTGGTGGAAGAATCGGTGAAGGAAAGACAAACGAAAACCCGGCGGTGTGTGATTTGGAGTATTGACGCGCCTGGGACTTGCCTGCCCCCTGGCCTGCGGCTCCAGGGCAAGGGGCAGGCCGCACAAAGCCCAGGTATCTTTCGCGAGGCCAGTGAACCTGGGGATCTCCGGGTCTTGAGATACGTTTCTGCAGCGAGGGTCTCGGAGACCATTTGCGCGCTCGCAAGGCTGCCCGAAGTTCCATGATACTCGCATGCCCGAATGTCTTCGATGGCATGAACAAAGAATACGATAGGGCTGTCGCGATAGGGTATCAATAGAGAACTTCACCGAGCCTCGCGGCAGATCGTGCTGGCAATTCACAGTATCCATCGCCGACGGGCAAAGTCTTGATCAGCTTGCCATGGGACGCGATGAGAACGGCTTCTGCTGCACCTGAGGTCGACTTTTGCTGCGAGAGAAGCCGACATGCAGGAAGGATGTCATTTCATCGGGTTGGCCGGCGCTGTTCGGTTGCAGCTTGCCCCAATGCCATCTCGATGACATTTGTCCGCGATGAGAGTTGGGCCTCCAAAGCCTCGTTCGGTATGGATCCTGCACGAGAAACAAGTGCGATCGGTCAACGGGGCTTGTCTCCATGGATTGGCAGCCCGAGGGCTGTGGTAGCATTGCCGGCGGACCTCTTGTGGATTGCCAGGACGCTGTGAGCGTGACACCCCCTCCTGTGAACAAGCGAGAACGCTTTCCTGCAGCGGCGCCTGATCGGCAGCCGTTGGTTGCGTTACACGACGTGGTCAAGGTTTACCCGACCGCGGACGGCGGGTTTCCTGCGTTGCGTGGCATCAACGCCGAAATCTTCCCCGGGGAGTTCGTCGGTGTGATCGGCAAGTCCGGTGCCGGCAAGTCCACACTGCTCAATATGATCTCCGGCGTCGATCACTTGAGCTCCGGTCAGGTCGTCATCCAAGCTAATGGCCACGCCGTCTCGATCCACGACATGAGCGAGAGCGACCTAGCCCTCTTCCGCGGACGCACCATCGGCGTGGTCCACCAGTCCTTCCAGCTCTTGCCGATGCTGACGCTGCTCGATAACGTCATGCTCCCGATGGACCTGACGGGGCGCTACAGCCGCCGGCGCAGCCGGGAGCAGGCCCTCGAACTGCTGCGTCTGGTCGACATCGAAGAGCATGCGCACAAACTTCCCACGCTCATCTCCGGAGGCCAGCAGCAACGTGTCGCCATAGCGCGCGCCCTGGCCAATGACCCTCCACTCCTGATTGCCGATGAGCCGACCGGCAGCCTGGATTCGGTCACCGCCGAGACGGTCTTCGGCTTGTTCGAGCGCCTGCTCGCCCAGGGCCGGACGATCGTGATGGTCACGCACGACCACGGGCTGGCGCCGCGCTTCAGCCGTCGCCTGTACTTGGCCGACGGGGAATTCGTCCCCGGCGAGCCTGCCCTTCGCTCGGCCGCCGCTCGTTCCCCTCGCAAGGCCCGTCGATGATGCCACCGGAGGCTCTCGCCCCCATCCCGATGATTGAACTGCGCCGGGTGGTCAAGACCTTCATCAACGCCGCCGGTTCGTTCGACGCGCTGCGCGGCGTCGACCTGCGGCTCATGCCCGGCGAGTTCGTGTCCATCGTCGGCCGCTCGGGCAGCGGCAAGTCCACGCTGCTCAACATGATTACCGGGATCGACTTCCCCACGTCCGGCCAGGTGCGCGTGGGCGGTGCCGATATCTACCGGCTGAGCGAAAGCCAGCGCGCCTTGTGGCGCGGCCGCAATGTCGGCATCGTATTCCAGTTCTTCCAGCTGCTCCCGATGCTGACGCTGCTGGAGAACGTCATGTTGCCCATGGATTATGTCGACGCCTACGCCTTCGACGAACGCCCGGAGCTCGCCCGCAACCTGCTTCGGCGCGTCGGCCTGCAGGACCACGCCCATAGCCTGCCGGCCGCAGTATCGATTGGCCAGCAGCAGAGCGCCGCCATCGCCCGCGCGCTGGCCACCGACCCTCCGCTTATCGTCGCCGACGAGCCGACCGGGAACCTGGATTCCCGCTCCGCCGCCGTGATCATCGACCTGTTTGAGGGGCTGGTCTCCCAGGGCAAGACCGTCGCCATGGTGACCCATGATCCGTCACTCACCGCGCGCACGTCGCGGACCGTGATCATCTCCGACGGCGAGTTGGTCGACGAGACTATCGCCCGGGCGTTCCCGCGGCTCAGCCACCGCCAGATGCTGCGGACCACCCAGCAGCTCGAGCGGCTCTCGTTCCAACCCAGCGCCACGATCGTGCGTCAGGGCGAAGGCGTTGGATCCCTGTTTGTGATCGAACGCGGGTGCGTCGAGGTCGTCCTGCTCGGCCGGCGCCGGGGAGATGTCACTATCGCCCGATTGTGCCCCGGGGATTACTTCGGCGAAATCGAGCTGCTGCGCGGCGGGAAGTCCATCGCCAGCATCCGGGCCGCACCCGACGGCCCGGTGGACCTGCTTGCCCTGCGCCCCGAACCGTTCCGCCAGCTGTTGGCCGAGTCACCGCTGACGGCGGAGTCGGTGGCGGCCACAGTCGAGGCTCGTTTGCGCGAGAACCGCGCAGTCGACCGGCGGCGCTCGCGACGGCCCGAGGCGCGGCCATGAACTTGCGCCCTCGCTGGCGGAAGGTCCTGCACGATCTGGTCGACAGCCCGTTGCGAACCACTCTGGTTGTGGTCTCGATTGCCGTCGGTGTGTTCTCGATCGGGGTCATCACCGGTACGTACGTCATCATCTCGCAGGACATGAGCGAGAGCTACGCCGCCAACAACCCGATGAACATCGAGCTGCGCTCGGGCGATTTCGACTCGACCGTGGTCGACAACCTGGCCTCGGCGGAAGGGGTCGGCCAAGCTGAGGGACGGCGCGTGTTCAGTGCCCGCGTCCGCCTCCCAGGCACCTCGCTGTGGAGGGTCCTCGATCTGGTCGCCGTCGATGACTTCGAGTTGCAGCGCATCAACCGACTCACGGTCCTGCAGGGCGCCGGCACCGCCGCCAAGAAGGAGATCCTTCTTGAGCGCAAAGCACTGCAGGACCTCCCCGCCGATCTGGGAACGGATCTCGAAATCCAACTCCAGGACGGTAGCGTGCGCACACTGCGCGTTGCCGGAATCGTCCAGGATCCGACCACCGGCGCTGGGGACTTCCTGGCACCGCCTTTGGCCTTCATCCACACCGACAGTCTCCCCTTCCTGCGCCAGCCGCAAGCGTTCAACCGGATGTACATCACACTGACCGAAGGCGGCGACAATGAGACGCACCTGCGCCAGATGGCGGGCGATCTCAAAGACCGGATGCTGGCCAACGGGGTCGCCGTGATCCGGACGCGTACGGCGCTTAGCCACGAGCACCCGATGTCGTCGACCGTCCAGGCGATTCTCGGCATCCTGGGCGCGTTGGGAATCCTGATCCTGTTTCTGAGCAGCTCGTTGATAGCCAACACGCTCAACGCATTGCTCAGCCAGCACTTGCGGCCGATTGGTGTCATGAAGCTCGTCGGCGGACGGCGCCACCAGATCTTCGCCCTTTACATCGTGCTCATCCTGGCCTACTGCCTGATCGCATTGGCCATCGCCATCCCGCTCGGGGCCCAGGGCGCCTATGGGCTGGCCGCCTTTATCGCCAGCAAGATGAATTTCAACTTGCTCGGTTACCGACTGGTTCCGCTGGCGCTGGGGATCCAGATCCTTGTCGGCCTGGCTGTGCCGATCCTCGTCGGACTGACGCCGGTGCTCAACGGCTCGCGGATATCAGTGCAGCGCGCATTGAGCAACGATCTGTCGCAGGCCCCCTCCGCGTTGAAGCCGTCCGCCGCCACGCCTCGTCTTTCGCTGCAAGCGCGTCTGGCCCAAGTGCTCGCCCGCCGTGGTATCCACATTCCACGGCCGCTGCTGATGTCGATCCGCAACACTTTCCGACGAAAACGGCGGCTGGCGCTAACGCTCTTCACGCTGACGATGGGGGGAGCCATCTTCATCGCCGTGTTCAACGTGCGCGTCAGTCTTCACGACTACATCGAGCAGATCGGCAAGTACTTCCTGGCCGATGTCACGATCGACTTCGACCGGCCATACCGCTTGAGCGAGATCGACTTGGTCGCGCGCCAGATTCCAGGCGTGGTGGGCGTCGAAGGCTGGGCGTTCGTCAGTGCCGAGGTGCTCTATCCGGACGACTCCGTCGCCGAGAACCTGACCATCCTGGCACCGCCCGCCGACTCCAAACTGGTGTCCCCAATCCTCGTCGCCGGACGCTGGCTCCAGGCCGGGGACCGCCGCGGTATCGCCCTCAGCGAATCGATCCTCGACCGTTTCCCCGGGCTCGAACCGGGTCAGACACTCCGTCTTAAGGTCAACGGCGAGAGTGAGGACTGGCAGGTCGTCGGCCTTTTCAAGTTCACCGATCAGGAAGGCACTTTCGCCTACGGCACATACGCCTCCATCGCCGAGCTCACAGGGATCCCCAACCGCTCCCTGTCGTACCGCATTGTGACCGAGGACCACGCGCCAGCCAGCCAGCAGACCACGAGCGAGGCGCTCGATGCGCACTTCCGCTCCCAAGGCTACAAGGTGCGCGAAACCCGCACCGGGCTCTCCACGCTGCGCACAGCCTCCGAGAGTCTGGACATCCTGGTGACCTTCCTGTTGATCATGGCGGTGCTGACGGCCTCGGTCGGCAGCATGGGGCTGGCTGGCGCCATGGGCATGAACGTGCTCGAACGCACGCGCGAGATCGGCATCATGCGCTCCATTGGCGCCACCGACCGGGAGATCCTTCGCCTGGTTGTGGTCGAAGGTGTTGTCATCGGCGGCCTGTCCTGGATCCTGGCCGTCCTGCTCTCGTTCCCGATCACATATCTGCTCTCGACGATTCTGAGCTTGGCTGTCTTCCGCTCGCCCATCGACGTTAAGTTCACGCTGGAGGGCTTCGGGCTGTGGCTGATTGTCGTCCTGGTGCTCTCAGCCCTGGCCAGCGTGCTTCCGGCGCGCAGCGCGGCGCGGCTGACAATCCGTGAAGTGCTGGCCTATGAGTAGTGCAGCCTCAACTTGAGCTGCGCGATTATGGAGTTCACGATGAAGACCAACTTCCGTCTGCTGGTTCCGCTCCTGGCAACTATCTTTCTGGCAGCCTGCGGGAGCTCGACGCCCACCCCGGCCGCCGACGGCGCGCCGGCCTTAGCGGCACCGAGTGTTATCGGCGAAGGGCGCCTCGCCCCGGCCCGATCTGAGTCGCTTTTCTTTCCGGCCCGCGGCCGTATCAGCGAGATTCTAGTAAAGGAAGGCGAGGCCGTCACCCAGGGCCAAGTCCTGGTCCGTCTCGGAGACCGCGAGTCGGCGGACGCGGCCGTGGCCACCACACAACTTGAACTGACCGCCGCCCGTCAGGCCGCCGAGACGCTCGAGCGCACGGCCGCTCTTGCACACGCGCAGGCCTGGCAGGCCTTGCTTGCCGCCCAGAAGAAGCGCGCTGAGGCTCAGCGTGCCTGGGAGCGCCTCGATCTCGATGCGCTCGATCGAGACATCGAGGATGCGCAAGCCACGTTAGAGGACCGCCGGGCGGACTTGAAGGACGCGCAGCAAGAGTTCGACAAATATAAGGATCTCGATAAGGACAACGCTTCACGGACCAATGCCGAGAATCGCCTGGAACAGGCGCGCGAGGATCTAAACGAGGCCTCCCGACGATTGGATGCCGCGCGGGCACGGCGCGACGGTGTCCGGGCAGCGCTGGATGCCGCCGAGGCCCAGGAGGCCGAAGGACGCCGCACCTTCCAGAACAGCCAGGACGGACCGGAGAAGGATCAGGCCGCCCTCGCCGAGGCACGGCTGGCGAATGCCAAAGCTCAGCATGCGGTTGCCCAGGCGGCGCGTGATCGCTTCGACCTCAAGGCTCCCTTCGATGGCGTGGTCGTCGATCTGCAGGCTGAGCCCCAGCAGATGGTCGGCCCAGAAACGTGGATCGTCCTGCTCGCCGACACCAGCCGCTGGACCATTGACACGACCGACCTGACGGAACTCGAGGTGGTCAAAATCAACCTTGGAGACGCCGTGACCCTTAAAGCCGATGCGCTACCAGATGAGGTCATCAACGGCACAGTGACCGAGATCGGGAACGCGCCCAAGTTGCAGGGCGGCGACGTTCTGTATACGGTGCGCATCTCGCCGGCCGAGATCAACCCGCGTTGGCGCTGGGGGATGACATTCGAGGTCACCTTCACGGCGGTCGTGAAGTAGTCGATCGGAACCACGACGGCTTCGGACAAGACGCTCCTTCGGGGGCGTCTTCGATTTGCCCTAGGGACGGGAATAAGTTGAGCGAGTCGAAGGTCGGGCATCGATTTCGGCCAACACCACTAGTTCCAGAAGACTCTGTCCAAACATGCTAACCGTGGAAGGATCGATCGAGGGGCGACGGGCACCAACCCGGTGTTCTGTGACCGCACGCGATGGCGCTCCCGGAACTCCAACAATGCAAGAACCGGTGATGAACTCAGGGGGGAGTTTGATCACGGCAGCGCGAACGCAGCGAGGACTCGCTGAATGCATGCAAGTGGATAAAACAGAACCGAGGCTCAAACGCCCTCGGTTCTTCAATTAGGTTTCGGGGTCAGCACTCGCCCGCCCGGGCCGCCGGATATGACTGATCAGGTCCCGGCAAGATGTAATGGGCTAGTCAGCGGCCGGGCCCTAGCATAGAAGGACCAAGAACCCAAGTTCCAGGACTGCGGTTCAGACCTCAGCCCCGACGTTGTTTGCTACCCAAGATGCCCGGGGACGAGATTGTCGCCGTCTGCGGGTTCGTGCACCATAGGTGATGTTTCTATTTCGTTCGGACAGCTATTTGCCTGGAGCCCGTTCCACACGCGGTTTGGCAACATTGACTTTGATCGTATTCCCAGCCAGGGAGTACGCGTTGAACATGCTGATGGCCTTGTCTGCGTCAGCCTGGGAGGTCATGGTGACGAACGCAAAACCCTTCGACATGCCGCTATCCCGGTCCTTGACCAGATCAACCGTGGTGACTTCTCCGGCTTGCGCGAACAGAGTCTTGATTTCGGCGTCAGTAGTTGACTTGGCCAGGTTTCCTACATATATCCTGATTTCCATATTCATCGCTGCTTTCTTCCGGCGCGGCCGGACTTGGAGATGATATCCAACCCAAAAGTGGGTCGGCGGCGAAGGTACGACAGAGATCCAGGTACTTAGCTATCCGTTGAGTCTAACACACTTTCTGCTTGCAGATGAAGCCGTCTAACCTGGTGACAGGGGGACTTCGTTGTCGTGGCCGAGGCGATATCCTTCGTGCCTTCGAGGGTGCACGAAGCTCCGCGATACTCTCTTGCCCGGATGCGTTCGAGGGCAAGATCGAGAATAGCGATAGACGAACCGCAACCGGATGTTAGTAGGACGGCGTTGCAGGACCGCGCTACTCAGCGTCGAAGTAGATCGGGTTGGAGATCAGTGCAGGTAGCAGCGGCAATCCGGGCACGAACCCCCGCAGTATCTCGATGCGGGCAAATCCGGCGCCGGCCATGGTGTATGTCCCCTGGAATTGCCCGTTCGTTTCTGCTTTCTGGATGGGCGTGCTGCCGCGCCCGGTGACCACCTGGAGGACGTCTCCGGCCAGCAAGCCGCTGACTGTGATCTGGATTTCCTTCACCGCGGGAAACGGCACGCTGTCGCCCGGGAGGGCCTCTCCGGCGGTCATCTCCAGAGACGGACCGTTGGGGGCAAAGGTCAGGTAGGCATGCCCCTGTCTCAGCCCGGAAAGGATATCGGCCGCGCTGCCTGACATGGCGTAGACACAGGTAGTGGGTCCGCCGGGGATGATGAAGAGATGATCCCGGTGATAATCGCTCCCACCGCAAATGGGTACTTTTGCGCCTGCTGTGAGCATGGCATGCCAATGTCCCATCGCCCGCAGGTTGGATTCCCGCATCGGCCCGCTCCAAACTTCGAGGCAATCGAAGGGAAGTGAACTTAAGTCGAACTGAAACGGACAGAGTTCATCGAAAGGATGGCAGATAGTGATGAACGCGCCGCGCGAGCGAGCCGAGTTGAAGCGGGCGTGCACTTCTGCCGGGTTGTTGGCGAAAAACGGCTCATCGTATGGCCTGTCCACTCCCAGGAAATTGGCATGTCCCTTGAAGTGAGTCCACTCCATCCCGGGGATCAATGTCAGCCCCGGCAACCAGGGCAGGGATTCCGCCGAGGCCATCTGGTTGTGGTCAGTGATCGCCAGGAAATCCAATCCGTGGCGCAGGGCGTGTTGCGCCAGTTCCGCAACACTGAGGACTCCGTCCGATGCCAGCGTGTGGATGTGAAGATCGCCCCTAAATAGGCGCAATCGTTTCGGGGTGAGCGAAAGCTCATAGCGAACGGTTACGCCAGCCAGTGCCACCTTGTACGCGCCCAGGAGGATCCGCCATTCCCCTGGGATCAATCTGCAAGTCCGGTAACCAGGCGTTGCATTCGTTTCGCTCACCTGGATCTCGCTCTTGTCCGAACCGGAGGCTCCCACCTGTGTCCCGTCCGGAGCAATCAACCCCAGGTCAATGATATTGGCTTCCTGCCGCGAAACGAATCCATCCTTGCTCATCCCACTTTCCTGGTGGCGTTCGTAGAAGTAGGCGAGAGAGAGCGACTCGGTATTCGGGGGCATGGTGAACGGGATGGTGAGATAGGTGCCCTCCCGTTCGTGCCCGACAAAGAATTGGATCGTCTGTTGATTCTCGATGGCATCCCCTCCTTACTTCGGGATTGGACCCAGAATGGCAGCCAGGAAACGCCGGATCTGTCCGTCCCAGAAGGGCCAATCGTGGTTGCCATCTTCCTCGTGGTAGTCGGACTGCACACCCAGTGACTGGCAGGCCGCGTGGAACATGCCGCTCAACGGATAGATGTCCTCCTGCCGGCTGACGGATATGAACAAGCGCGGCAGGGGGGATGAGTTCTTGGCCGCACGCTCCAACCAGACTGCCGGGTCATGCTCACTGCCAACCACCTTTTCCAGGTCTCCAAACAGCAAAGCGAACTCTTCCCGGCGCGGGTCCGATTGGGGGAGGAGCTGAAGGACCGCGATGGCGAGGACACCTGAGAGACTGGCCGCGGCAGCGTAGAGTTCAGGGTGCAGCAGGGCTGCCTTGAATGCGCCATATCCACCCATGGAGTTGCCCGCGATGAATGTGTCCTCCCGCCGGGGGGTCAGGCCGAAGACATCCGCAAGGTATCGGGGCAGTTCCTCGGTCAAATAGGTGAAGTACTTCTGGCCGTTGGGTTGGTCGGTGTAGAAACTGCGCCCGGCCGAGGGCATGACCACCACTAGGCCGTACGCCGCGGCCAGCGTCTCGATTGACGTGAAGCGCTGCCAGGCGCTCGCGTCGTCGCTCAACCCGTGCAGCAGGAAAAGGACCTTGCGCTTTGCGACTGCCACCCCTCCCATCTTCCCGGGCTCGGGAAGGATGATGTTCAGAGGCAGGTTGACCTTTACAGTCTCGGGAACGTGGTCGATGCGCACGAGCGCCATGACGTTTCTCTCCCGCTAGGCTATCTTGGTTTCGACCCTACGCTCGACCGGCTTGTTGAAATTGATGAACCACGAGAAGGCAAAACTGATCACCATCAGGATGGGAGGAAACACCGCCAACAGGAATCGGGCGGCATTGCCTGGCTGGGGGCCGGGATTATCGCCGCTTTCAAAACCGAATACTCTATAGACCAACAAGAAGCCGGCACTGGTGAACAGGCCGTTCAGCCGGTTCATGAACCCCAGCGCGTTGGCGATAATGCCCTCCCGTCGTAAATGATGCTTCTGGGTATCCTCGTCCATGATCTTGGCGCCGATCAGGTCCATGGTAGTGATGACCCCTGCAAAGCCAAAACCCACAAGGGCAGAACAGACGATTCCGGTTACCAGGGAGTTGGCGAAATAGAGCGGGACGAACATCACGGCCAGCGTGACTAGGGCAGCCCGCCAGACAGGCATGAGTGTGTATTTCTTGACCAGCCATGCCCAGATGGCGACGCAGCCGATGGCGATCAGCAAGACTGCTGCGAAAAGGAAGGTGGTCTGGCCCGCGGAAATCTTCAACGTGTATTTGGTGAAGAAGGGCATGGAGATGAGAACGAGTGCCATGGCCGCGCTGTAAAAGGCGTTGGCTAATCCTGCGATCCAGAACTTCCCGTTGGTCAAGAGATCTCTCAGCGCGTTCCAGAGCTCTGGCTTTGCCTCCTCGGGCTCAGGATCCTTCTCCCGGCAGGAGAAGGTCATATAGAGGATGACCGCACCGCCCAGCACGCCGTACAAGATGGAGGTCAGGCTATAGCCAAGCGCCTTGGCCACCATCGGCGTCAGGGCGATGCTGATAATCATGGCTACCAGCTGGAATGCCTGCCGCAGGGCGTTGGCCGTCGCCCGGCTGGCGTCGGTTGGGAAAAGTTCCGGGAAGAGGGCAGCGTAGTTGGCGTTGATAACAGAATCCAGCGTACCTGTGAGAATGTAGAAGAGCATGCAGTACGCGAAAACCGAATTCCCCGACAGGATGGCCGGCGGGCTGTAGAAGGCGATGAAGCATAGGATCAACAGCGGCGTCCCGATGGTCAGCCAGGGCCGTCGGCGGCCCCAACGTGTGCGCGTCCGGTCGGAGAGGAAACCGTAAAAGGGATTGTCGATGGCGTCAATGAAGGTGTAGATGAGCAGCATGAGCGCGAATTGAGCCGTTGTCACCCCCAGGCTGTCTACGTAATAGAAGGCCGCGTAGGTTTTGAGCATGTTGATGGGGATGGAAGTGCCGAACATGCCGATGGCATAGTTGAATGATTTCGCACGCGGTTGAGACATGGGAAGAATCTCCTTGTCTGAATTCGGGTCCGCAATGTAGGTTTCCATGTCGACCATCGCTTGAGCCGCGCCTATTATACGCGGGGCTATGGGCGAGAGACTCTGCCCGCCTCTTGGATATGGTCTCATTCATGGGCGCAACGGTAGGCTCATTGGAGGCAGGCTTCCGGCGTTTTGGTGACGCTTGCTCTGCAGTGAGGCTTGACATGGAAGTCGTTGAGGGGATCTCGAATCTGCCACCGCAGCATGAACGTTTGAGAACGGCCTGCATGTCGGGGGTTGATGATCGACATCCCATGTACCTTTGGCGCCGACATTGGGACCAGCTGGGCAGGGTCGGGTTGCGGAGCCGATGTTGAGACACCGTCGTTAGGTGCAATGCTGCAAGTGTCCAGATGTAGGGCGGGGCGGTGGGGGTGTCTAGCCACGCAAGGATGCGATCCCCATCAATCGGTCGGACGAAGAGACGAGGCTCGGACGGCCTCAAGACATCACTGAGGTGGCGGGGAGGTTCGCGCGAGGCAGCGACCCCGGCTGGAGACCGCCGACCTCCGGGCAACCAGCCCGGAGGCCCAAAGTTTGAAAAAGAGAAGTCGCAGATCTCCTTGATCTGTGATTTTGATTCTCCGCTGGAGGTCGCCAAACATGTGCTTCTCCGCGTCTGCCGTCGGGTAAGCCACCCGGAATAGCCGCGCTCGGTGAGAGACTGGACATCTAACGCCTTTCTCACCGAAACCGACGCAGCATTGTCGCGATAGAGGACATGCCCTTGTCACGCGTTCCATTGCTCTTACAATAGAAGCGATTGTCTCCACGCCCTGCTGCACAGCCAGCTCGCGTCCGAGGCGGAGGCCCCCAGGCCGAGGTTGTCAGTTGGAGGCCGGACAACGGTTTTTGACGAGAATATCGACAGAAGGAATGCTGATGTTCACAAGAGCTATCGTAAGGACCCCTGGCAAGAGCATGGTAAATGGACTGACTAGCGCAGGATTAGGCCCACCAGATCATGAGCTAGCCCTGCTCCAGCACACTCAGTACAGAGAGGCCCTGAAAGAGTGTGGATTGGAGACCTCGGTACTGAAAGAGGACGAACGGTATCCCGATTCGACCTTTGTTGAGGATGTCGCCTTACTCACGGGTGACTGCGCGATTGTATTGCGTCCTGGAGCACCGTCGCGGAGGGGAGAGACCGCAGGCATCAAGAAGGTTCTGAGAGCCCGTTTCACTCATATTGAAGAGGTACACGCGCCGGGGACGGTCGAAGGGGGCGACGTATTGATGGTTGGGTTGCATTTCTTCATCGGTTTGTCAAGAAGAACGAATGAGATCGGCGCTCGACAAGTCATCGAGTATCTAGAGAAGTATGGCATGAGTGGAACTGTGATAAGGCTAGAGAGAGTGCTTCACTTGAAGACGGGGTTGGCGTATCTGGAGCACAACAACCTAGTGGCATGTGGCGAATTCCTGGCTAAGGAGGAATTCCGGAGTTACAACATCTTGAGAGTCGAGGAAGACGAAAGCTATGCCGCCAATTGCATATGGATAAACGACAAAGTGCTGATGCCCAGAGGCTATCCAAAGGCACGCCAAACCATCGAGAATAGTGGCTACTCGACGATCGAAGTTGATGTTTCCGAATTTCGCAAGCTCGATGGAGGCCTCAGCTGTCTTTCACTAAGATTCTAAGAGGGCAACCGACAATGACCAGCCTTCTCAGGGGTGCGATCTCTTCCCCAATCAACCAGCCTCTGATTCGCCAATCACGAAGACTACAGGTCCTGCCGGATTGGGCTGTGATTTCGAGAACGTTCAGAGCGAGAACGTCAGGTGGGTTACGCCCTCGATGGGCAGCTCGTGTCGAAGGATGCAGCGGCCATCAATGAAGTGTATTGCAGGTCCGATCGAGGCTTATGGGCGGGCGAAGGGGGCATCGGTCAGGACAGGTATAATCGCTCCCGTTCAGTGACGGATTGCCCTGTGGAATGCCCCGCGCATGCCCAGTGGCTGTCCTTGAGAAGAGACTCTTCCCCTGGGGGTCTGAGCCTTTGGGATGAATAAGCTCTCTCGCCAAGAGGACGAATGCCATGGCCAATGATGATCACCAGGCTATTGCGGTTCGGCTGCTCATCGAAGTGTATGGTCGCGGGAATCTTGATGTTCTCGACGAGCTGGTCGCGCCCAAGTTCAGGGACCATGGACTTCCGGAGGGCTTTCCTCCTTCGGTCGAGGGGACCAGGAGCTTCATCTTTGCGATCCGCGAGGCGCTGCCCGACCTGCACTATACGATCGAGGACTCGTTCTCGGGAGGGAGTCGCGTCGCCATGAGAGTCACGGCCCATGGAACAATGAGTGGATCACTCTTCGGACATCCTGCCAGCGGGAAAGCAGCGGCATGGACCGAGATCCACATATGCAACCTCGAGAAGGGCAAGTTGACCGACCACTGGGCGGTCGTCGACTGGCTGGAAATGTTCCAGGAATTCGGCCTGATGCCCGGGATCAGATCCATCGAGATTTGACTCCACCCCGGTCGGGCGGAGACCCTTAGGAAGAGTACAAGGACCATGCGTCGACCTGTCCTGGCTGCCAATTGGAAGATGAATCTCGGGAACGCGGAAGAAGCGCGCCAGTTCGTGCGGCGCATTCGCAACGGGCTAAATGCGGTTGAGACTGTCGATCGCGTCGTGTGTCCGCCATTCACTGCCCTTGCGGCGGTGGCCGAGGTCGTGGCTGTGACGTCGATCGCGGTGGGCGCGCAGAACATGCACTTCGAGGACAAAGGTGCCCATACCGGCGAGATCTCGGCCGCGATGCTCTCCGGCCTGTGTCAGTTCGTCATCTTGGGTCACTCGGAGCGCCGCGCGGCCGGTGGCGCTCTGGAGACGGATGCAGCTGTCAATCGCAAAGTCCGGACCGCCTTGCTCAACGGCCTGACGCCAATCGTGTGCGTGGGCGAGACCCTCGCGCAAAGGGAAGAGGGTGAGACGCAGGTCTTCGTCAGCGGGCAGGTGGCAGCCGCGCTCGACGGGCTGACACCGGAGCAGGCCGTGCGGTGTGTCATCGCCTATGAACCCTTGTGGGCGATCGGGACGGGCAAGGCGGCAACGCCTGCCGACGCCAACCGCGTCATCGCCTTGTCGATTCGCGCCGCCATCGCCGACCGGTTCGGCGAAGCTGTGGCTCAGACGGTGAGAGTCCAATACGGGGGAAGCGTGACGGCCGAGAACATAGCCGGGTTCATGATCATGCCCGAGATCGACGGCGCCTTGGTGGGAGGGGCGAGCCTCAAGCTCGACTACGTGGACCTGGTGAGAAACGCCGCCGAAGTGGCCGGCAGTAGATGAGAACAGACTCTCTGATGGCGGAATGAGATCGGGGCCAGCGACGCTGGCCCCGATGTTTCACTCGAGAGACCGGTGTGACGCCGCGGTGTGGGCCGTTAGGCGCTCAGGACCACCTCATCGACCACGCCCACAATGACTGCGCGTATCGCGCCAGGGTCCAGCTGCAGGATCTGGCGAGCGCCGTTGCCCTCGTCGATCACCATCACCGTATCGCCCGGCCCGGCTTGAACCACGTCCACGGCGATGTCATAGGCCCCGGTTTCCTTACCCTGCAAGTCCAGCTGATCCACGAGCAGAAGTTTGCGACCATCGAGATGCGAGATCTTGATGGTCGATACGACCGTCCCGATGACTTTCCCGATGTACATCGTCAGTCCTCGTCGTCGAGAGGAAGATGCCAAACGGCCGTCGGCTGGACGCGTCGCACCCCGCGTTCGACGTCCACCTCATCGATGATGCCGGTGATCGCCAAATCGACCGGGACGAATACGACAGGCAAGGCTTGCGCCGCCTCTCGGCTGCCAACAACGAAAACGAGCTCCCCCGGGCCGGCTTGGGCCGTGGCGTCCGCCGCGATCTGGGGGCGGCCGATGGGTTTCAAGTCCTCGTCCAGCGGCTGGACGACCAGGAACTTGACGCCCTCCAGGCCCTCGTACTTGCGCGTTGCCACAACGGTGCCCTGCACCCGAGCAAACTTCATAGCTGACCCACCACGCGGCTGCCGAAACGGGTGGCGTCGCTCACGTTTTCCCACATGCCGGGATGCAGTTGCGGGATGACGACCTGGCGCACAAGCAAGTCACCTCGCTCCAGCACGCCCACGCCACCCTGAACGGCGGCTTCGACGTCGGCGACAAGACCGGAGAAAAGGACGATGCCCTTCCCGCCAAGGCCATCGGCCAACCTTACTTCGACGAGTCGGACGAGGGCCGCCTTGATTCCTGCATCGGCGGCGTGAATGGCCGCAGCGACGGTCGTCGTCTCGATGACGCCTAGAGCGTCGTTGGCCTTCGGCGACCGTGCACCACCAATCGTCTCGACGACCTCCGGATGCACGTGCGGCAAGAAGACGAAGTCGAGAACCGCATCGGTCCCGACCTGCCGGCCGGCGGCGAGCGATTCCTCGACATCCGCCGTCATTCCGCCGATGAGCACCAGGTACTTGCCGTTGTGCACGGTCCCCGCCTTGATCACGGCGATTGGGGCCCGCTTGACCATGGCATCCGCGGCCTGGATGCCGGCGGCAATGCTGGAAAACTCGACCAGGGCGAGCGCGGGCTCAATCATTGGTTTTCGCTTCGCTTCGGAATGTGGGGCATGGGCGTTATACGATTCGGAACGCATCCTTAAGGGTGCAGCGGCGGATGCGGCTGAAACTGATCGGATTGGTGATCCCCTCTCCGGTGGGGCTTGCGATCGTGAAGGAACAGAACCCCTCCCCGCCGGCACCGAGCCCCGCAATAGAGGGAGCGTTCTTGACAAAGATACTGCAATCCATCACGCGCGCCATGCGGCTGAGGTTATCCAAGTTCTTGGAGTACATCACGGCCGTATGCCGGTAGCCGTGCTCGACCTTCTTGGCGAGGTCGATGCCCTCGTCGGCGTGACGAACGCGTACCAACGGCATGATCGGCATCATTTGCTCGGTCACAACCAGAGGGTGATCGGCGCCGACCTCCACCACGACCAGGCGCACTTCGTCGCCGACCGTGATCCCGATCTCCTTGAGCAGCACGGCGGCGCTCTTGCCAATGAAGGCCTTGTTCATCATCCCGGCCTTTCCCGGGGGAGGCACTTCGGTGAAGATGACCTTCATCAGCCGATCCAGTTGGCCGGCATCGAGCTCGAATGCGCCGTGGGCGAGCATCGCCCGCTTGAGCCCGTCGGCGACCGCCGCCACGGCGAATGTTTCCTTCTCGACGATGCACACGATATTGTTGTCGAGCGACGCGCCGCGCACGATGCCGCGGCCGGCCTGATCGATGTCGGCCGTCTCATCCACCACGACCGGCGGATTGCCGGGTCCGGCACAAATGGCACGCTTGCCGCTCTGCATCGCGGCTCGCACCACGGCTTCTCCTCCGGTCACCGTCAGAAGGTTGACGGTGGGGTGGTGCATGATCTCCTGCGCCGATTCGATCGTCGGCTCTGCGATGCCGCACACTAGGTTGGCCGGCCCGCCCGCCTCAACGATCGCCTGCTGGAGCAGTTGCACCGTCAGGTTCGTGCAGGTCTTGGCCCCCGGGTGGGCATTGAAAACTACGGCGTTGCCGGCGGCCACCATGCCGATGGCGTTGCAGATCACGCTCGAGGTGGGATTGGTGCTCGGGGTGATCGAGCCGATCAGACCGTAGGGAGCGTATTCGACGAGCGTCATCCCGTCGTCGCCCGTCCAGGCGGTCGGGGCGAGTATCTCCGGGCCGGGGACCTTGTTGGCATTGAGCAGGTTTTTCTCGATCTTGTCCTCGAGGCGGCCCATGCCGGTTTCTTCCCACGCGAGTCGCGCCAGGATTTGAGCATTCTCGCGCGCCGCACGGCGCATGTGGCTGATCATCCGTTCGCGAAGAGCGAGAGGCATTTCGCCCAATTGCTCGAATGCCCGGCGGGCCGCCTTCACCGCGCTGTCGACGTCCGGGAACAGATTCTCGTCATGGTGCAGCTCGGGCGCGGGGGAAGCCGGTGGGGCAGGGGCCACCACCGGGAGCGGCTCATGCGGCCCGCGCTCGGCTTGGCGCAGCTCGCTCATCACCTGCTGGATGATCGCTTCGATCCGGGCATCATCGAGCACGGAGTGCTCCTGCGCCCCGCGGTCGCGCCTGTCTGTCATCACCCGACCTCGGCCTTGTTATACGTCACCACGCCGTCGACCTCAAGCGTGTCGACGATGGCCATGATCACGCCGTCGCACGGACGCTTGTCGGTCACGGTGGTCATGCGCGCCGAACTCCCTGTGGCGTACAAAACCACTTCGCCTAAGCCCGCCCCCACGGCATCCGCCGCGACCCGATAGCCGGACATCTCCTTGCCATCGATGTCCAACTGTCGCAGCACGAGGAACTTCAACCCCTCGAGCGACGGCTCTTTGCGCGTGGCGACGAGCGTGCCCACCACTCTGCCCAGCAGCATTGGCTACTCCATTCGTCCGCCGTGCCTCTTCGCGAGGCGGCTTGCTTCCGCCCGGGCGGTCTCCGGAGGCGGATGTCCGGTCGGAGACTGCCCGGGTCAATAGCCACGACGCCCGGCTAGGCCTTGCCGCCCTTCGCCCCTGTTGGCGTGCGGCCCAGAGGCAGCGTGCGGTCCACATTGATGTGCGGGCGCGGGATGACGTGGATGGCGACGACCTCGCCGACCTTCTCAGCCCCACGCGCGCCGGCCTCGACTGCCGCCTTGACCGCGGCAACATCGCCGCGCACGATGGCGGTGACGAATCCGCCGCCGGTCTTCTCATAGGCGACGAGTTCGACCTTGGCTGCCTTGACCATCGCATCCGCCGCCTCGACCATGGCGGGGTAGCTCTTGGTCTCGATCATGCCCAGCGCTTCAGTTGGTCCGTATTCTTCTGCCACAGTTGCCTCCTGATGACTCAATCGACGAGTTCGGATGCTCACGTTCGACACAATCCTCGGCCCTAGTCGCGCCGGCCACTTGCCACTTCGCGCCCGGTCACCCCCTCGATCGCGGAAACTGCCGCCCCGTAGGCGGCCATGATGTCACGTTCCTCGCCTCCCAGGTACACGCGGCCAAAGCTGCCGAAAGCCATCACTTCAAGGATGTTGATGGCGGCGGCCTTCTCCGCCTCGTTGGCGGCCAGCGCCGCGTAACCGGCCGGCTCGACCTCTAACACGTACAGCGTCTGCCCTGCCAACAGCATGTGGCCATGCCGCATGCGGTTGATCAGCTGAACCTGGTGGGCGTCGATGTGACGGATGATCTGGCTCGACACCACTCTGGGCTTGATGCGATCCGATTCCTCAAGCTCGAGCGCTCGCAGGATGGCTGCCCCTGCGGCCCGGACCTCGGCCTGGTCCTCATGGTGGACCTCAAGCATCCCGAACAGTCGCTCGACGATCTGCATCCCTGGGCGCACCCGGGTCGATTTCAGGGCAATGTCGGTGATGCGGTTGATCTCGATCCCCGGGGAGATCTCTACCCAGAGCGAGGTATCGTTGGGGAGGGGTAGAAAACCTCGGGCGACAGTCCCCAGGAAGCCCGAGTGCTGGAGCTGCAGGCTGTCCAGGAAGATGTAGGTTCTTAGGTCCACCGTCATTGGCGCATCTCCTAGTCGGCTACTTCTCAGATCCCTGAATGATTTTGACGCTGGCGCTGGCGCCGATGCGGCTGGCGCCGGCCGCGATCATTTTCTGAGCGTCGGCATACGTGCGGATTCCACCGGCTGCCTTCACCCCCATGGAGGGGCCGACGACGCGCCGCATCAAGGCCACATCCTCGGGGGTCGCCCCACTGGGTCCGAAGCCGGTCGAGGTCTTGACGAAGTCCGCGCCGGCGACCTTAGCCAGTTGGCAGGCGATGACCTTTTCCTCATCAGTGAGGAAGGTGGCCTCGATGATGACCTTGAGAATCGCGTTTCCAGCATGGCAGGCGCGGGCCACGGCGGCAATGTCGCCCCGGACCAGTTCGTAATCGCGCGATTTGAGCGCGCCCACATTGATGACCATATCCAGCTCTGCGGCTCCGTCGCGGATGGCCTGCTGGGCCTCGAACACCTTGACGTCGGTGGGCGTGGCGCCCAGCGGGAATCCGATTGTGGTGCACACCGGCACGCCGCTGCCCTTGAGCAGATCGGCGCACAGCTTGACGTGGGTGGAGTTGACGCACACCGAGGCGAACCCGTACTTGCGGGCCTCAAAACACAACTGGGCGATCTGGTCCTGCGTCGCGTCCGGCTTGAGCAGGGTATGGTCGATCGTATGAGCTAGGCTCTTGTCGGTAGGGGCAATGCCCAGGGTGCTGGCCAGGCGGTCGGCGCCGGCGCTCAGCACCGGCTGCACACGCTGGGCAAAATCGTGCGCAGAGAGTGGCGTCGGAGCAGGCGACCCCTTGGCGGCAGTCTCCTCGTGCAGGCTGAGCAGCACCTGGCTGGTGATCTGGTCGATGATTCGGTCCAATGTCGGCTCGTCGATCGTCTTCATCATGCTTCTCAGTGGGTAGCGATTCTTCCCCGCTCGCGCCGCTTACGGCTTGCGCGAGAAGCGCCGTTCGATCTCCATAATCTTCTCGACTCGGCGCGCGTGACGGCCACCGGCGAAAGGAGTCTCGAGCCATGTCTTCACGATCTGGTGTGCGAGTGATTCCCCGATCAGGCCTGCGCCGAGCGTCAGCACATTGGCGTCGTTGTGTTCTCGGCTGTTCATGGCCGTGGACTGGTCGTAGCACATGGCGGCCCTCGCACCCGGCACCTTGTTGGCGGCCATGCACGAGCCGATGCCGGCACCGTCCACCAGGATGCCGCGCCAGATCCGCCCCTGGGAGACGAGTTCGGCCACTGCCAAGGCGAAGTCCGGGTAGTCCACCGCCTCGGTGCCACCTGTCCCGCAGTCGATCGCCTCATACCCCAACTCGCGCACGTACGACTTGAGGGATTCCTTGAGTTTGAAGCCCCCGTGGTCCGCGCCCAGGGCGACGGTTTTCCCACCTGCGGTGGGGGCGGGCGAGCGCGACTGATCCGGTTTCTCGGCCGCGGCGGGCTTGGAGGCGGTTCGCAACACGATGTGGCGATCCATCGCGACCTGGCGAGCCAGAGGGGTGACAAGGCTACCCGCCGGCACCTGGAAATCCGACCCGAAGGGCAGGTCGCGCAATTCGTGCTCGGCAATGATTCGTCGCATTGGCACGGGATCGAGGCGCGGCTCCAGGCCGAGCGTTCGATACACCGCTTGGCGAACCTTGGCGCGGATCGTCTGCCTGCTCATCACGGAATCGTCCTCGTACAGAGTCTGACGGCGATCATCGGCCGTTCCTCTGCCTCACCGAGCCCCCGCTGGGAGGCAACTGATCACGACGATCAGCGGAAGGGCCGCTGGGCTCGCGCTGCTGGCCGCCTTGCATCAACTCGACCTCGAAGCGTGATCGGTCGCCGCGATGGAGTGCCAGGTAATACTCGATCGGCCGACCGTCGGCCAAATAGCTGATGCTCTGCAGGAATACGAGCGGAGCGCCCTTGCGGGTGCGAAGCAGCCGGGCTTGTCGGGCGTCCGCGGCTACGGCCTCGATGGTGCGCCGGCCTCGGGCAAGAGATAGGCCGCATTCGGTCTCTAGGTACTCGTACAGCGAACGCCGCGTGAGGTCGGCAGTCTCGAGACCGGGCGCGAGCGCGTGGGGCAGGTAGGTTGTGGTCAGCACCACAGGCTCGTCCTCCACGAAACGCAATCGCTCGATCTCGACGATGATGGCGCCAGGCTTCAGGTTCAGCCGGGCTGCAACTTGCTCGTCGGCCGCCCGCAACTGCTGCCGCAGCACCTGGCTGACCGGCGGGTAGCCCAAAACGACCATGTCCTCGAAGAAACCCGAGAGGCGTTCGACGGCCCGTTCGGTGAGCTTGGGAGGCGCCACAAAGGTGCCACGTCCTCGTTCGCGCACCACCCATCCCTCGCGAGCCAGCTCGGCCAGCCCCTGCCGGACGGTGGTCCGGCTGACCCCGAATTGGGCGCACAGCTCGAGGTCTCCGGGGACCAGATCGCCGGGCTTCAAGGCACGGCGGACAATCCGATCCTTGAGCGCCTGCTTGACCTGGATGTGAAGCGGGATCGGGCTCGCCCGGTCAACGCGGAGAGGTCGCTCAGGGGATCGCCTGCGCCCACTTGACATCAAGCCCCCAGGATCGTCTCAAAAGTCATAAAGTTACTACATTAGGATGATATGACAATATGAACCCGTTTGTCAAGGGCCGCGCTCTCGTCTTAGGCGCCTGGCTCCCCCAGTTCTGGACCGGCGACGACGGCCTGAATCGTGGTGGCCGATAATCCAGTTCGGGGTTTTTCGCGGGATTCCCGGCTCGCACGGGAGGCCGGCAACCGCGGTGCAATCCATTGAAAACCGAGGCCATGATGAGCCTTCCTCGTCTCCGCCAGGCTGTCTGGGGCACGATCCAGCAAGGAATCCTTGCCCAATTCCACCGTGCGGCCTTGCTCGGTTGCAGCATTGGGCATATTTCTTGATTGCCCGAGTATCCCTTTTCCCCGCACACCACCAGGTAATCGAGGCATTCTCTCCGCACGATCCCCATAAACCGTTTGAAGTTCGCCGGGCACAAAGAGTAACGTAACCTGATGAGCTACGGTTCTTTCGAAGTAGCTGCGCTAGGACTCGCCAGCCCCATCGGCCCGCGCACCGAGGGCGAGCAGGCCGCACATCGTCCCGATGTCCCTCGGGATGCCGGGTAACCTTGGACCTGCGAGTCTTGAGACTCGCTCCTGGAGCGGGGGCCTCAGAGACCTCATTCATCCACGCGAGCCCGCCCTTCGATCTGCGATACCCGCATGGCCGGATGTTTTCGATTGCAGGATCAACAACTACGGTAGGTTAGATCCGACGAGCGGGCAATGGGGGAGGTTGGCACGCGTCCCGAGATCTCCCGCATGGCTATTTGTCCGACGCTGCCGCTAGCGAGACGATGACACTGTTCTAGGAGATTTGCCTGGTGGTGCATTGGGCAGAAGGTGCCTCCACCTACCTACGTCAGATGAACTCGACTCCCGCTCATGAGCATGGCACCCACTTGCACTTCGTTCGGGGTTGAGCCACAATTAGGGGGTTCGGCGCAAACGAAGGGGACGCCCGGCTTCCACGGATCCACCCCAGAGGGAGGAGATCCGGGCCGGCGGGCCGGCACGTCCACGCTCTGCCACTTCTCACTTTGGGGGACCAGTCGGACCTTGAGACATTCCACGTCCTGACGCATTAGTCGATTTGAGGTCTGGAGGCCATGACCCGTGCGCCACAGCTGGTCACTTTGCGCGCGGCGAGCCAGGAGTGAAACCGGCCAGATCGGCGGGGCGCGTTTTTGTTTTCCGGGAAGGACAGGCATCCAAGGAGGTCCGCATGGCGACTGAAATCGACGAGCGTGGCAAACGGTTCACCGAGCAGGTGAGCAAGATTCCAACCAAAGTGGTGATCCAAACCACACACGGACGTATCGAGGGGATGGTGCATGTCCATCCGGAGCACCGCCTCAGCGACGAGCTGAATCAGTCAGCGCCTTTTGTCGCTGTAACCAGCGCGACCATCTCCGAGCCGGAAGGCAGTCGGTCGGTGCCCTTCGTCGCGGTTGCCCGACACCACGTGTTGTGGGTGATTCCGGTAGAAGGGAGCGGAGAGTCTCATGAGCAGCAATAAGGGCGACCAGATTCTCGTACCTCCCGAGATCCTCACACGCCTGCGGCAGTGGTTGATCGAGCAGGTGACTCAGTCACTCGAGACATCCCCACAGCCGCTTGACGATGAGCGGGCCGTCCGCCGACTTGTTGAGGAATCTTACGCCCGCTCGCAGGCCCTGGTCCCGACCATCCAGCGTGACGCACTCCTGCGCGAAGTGCTCGACGGAATCATCGGCTATGGGTTGATCCAACCCCTGCTCGATGATCCCACCGTGTCCGAAATCATGATCAACGGCGCCAGGGCAGTCTACATTGAACGCAAGGGAAAACTCACGCGGAGCGAGATTGTCTATCCCAACCAGGAGGCGGTTCTACGCTTGATCGACCGGATCATCCTGCCGTTAGGACGGCGGATCGATGCTGACAGCCCGACGGTTGACGCGCGCCTGCCGGACGGCTCGCGGGTGAATGCGGTGATACCTCCCGCGGCCATCGACGGCCCCGGTCTGACGATCCGCAAGTTCTCGCGCAAGAAACTCTTGGTCGAGGACCTGGTGCAGCTGGACACACTGACCCGGAACATGGCGGAGTTCCTCAGAGCCTGTGTCCTCGGTCGCCTCAACATCCTCGTTTCAGGTGGGACTGGATCGGGCAAGACCACCCTTCTCAACGTACTCTCCGAGTTCATCCCCGAACACGAGCGGATTCTCACCATTGAGGACGCGGCCGAACTGCAACTTCACCAGGAACACGTCTTTCGCCTGGAGGCCAGGCCGCCCAATGCGGATGGCAAGGGAGAGGTTACCATCCGCCATCTCGTGCGCAACGCGTTGCGCATGCGCCCAGACCGGATCGTCGTCGGCGAGGTACGCGGCGGGGAGGCTCTGGACATGCTGCAGGCGATGAACACCGGCCACGACGGCTCCCTTACGACGTTGCACGCCAACCGTCCGCGGGATGCGGTCTCGCGGCTCGAGACCCTGGTTCTGCTTTCGGGCCTGGAGCTGCCTGTGCGCGTGGTGCGCGAGCAGATCGCTTCCTCGATCGACCTGATCGTCCAAATCGCCCGCCTGCGCGACGGCAGTCGCAAAGTAACCTCCATTACCGAGGTGGTCGGCATGGAGGGGGACATGGTGGTGCTCAACGAACTTTTCAAGTTCGTGGAGAGCGGGGTGGGGCAGGACGGTGAAGTCCTGGGTGAATTCCAGCCCAGCGGCAGACGCCCGATGTTTGAGCAGCGCCTCATTTCTGCGGGCATCCAGCTATCTCCTGAGGTTTTTGGAGGAGGGGTGGCAAATGTTCTTGCTGCCAATCGCATGCGATTGGGGACATGATCGGAACAACGATTTTGACTTGAATGGTCAGTTTCATGGAACTTGTGTGACTGCCGAACGTTGTTTCCAACCACCCGATGATTCCGTGATTGATGTTGCGCGCCGTCATCGTGGACTCCTTCTTGAGCACGGGCAATCTCGGTATCTCCCGACGAGGGACCGCTCATCCTGACGCCATCCACCCTGGCTGTGCTCGTCGAAAGCCCCATCCGAACATGTTGGCGGTGGAAGAATCAGTCGAAGGGTGACGGGCGCGAGCCCAGTGGGTTACGGTTCGGAGGTGATGACAGTTCCAGGACACGAACCTGGGATCGCTTGGGTATGAGCCAAGGGGGCGCGTTGCGACCACAACATGGCAAACGCAGCCCAATCTGGCTGAATGCGCTCGAGGAGATGAAAACAGAATCGAGGCTCTCTGAGCCTCGATTCTTCATTAGGTGGCGGGGGCTGGACTCACCCGTTCAGGTGTCCGGGCCAGGGAACCTGGGACCTCCGGGTTGTGAGCTTCGCTCCTGGAGCAGGGGCCTCGGACAACACTTTCGTGTTCCCGAGGTTGCCCGAAGTCCTGCGATACTCCCATGCCCGGATGTCTTCGATGGCAGGATCGAATCTCACCCAGAGTCGACAGGAGTCATGATGTCATTGGGGAATCCGTGTCGAGGGCTGATCCTGTCGTGGCCATCGCAATGCGTGACAACCGACTTCCATGCTGCTATTGCCGCAATCGGGAGAGTCTCTGAGATGGCGGTCGGGTTAGAAGTCGAGCCGACGGGGTTTTCGACCGGGACAACCCGATCGTTACGGTCCGAGTGAGCCTGGCAAGGTTGGCTGCCAAAAGGGAGGGTGATTTTGCTCCCCTGCTGACTCACATCGAGGTTGATCTTGGTCTATCCACGGCCCACAGGAGCTGCGCGGACATGACGAAACAAATATTGGGAGTCATCGACCTCATGGCGAGGCAAATAGCGAAGGCCATTCAGATATTTGACACCAGGGTCGCTATTCAACCGGCCGTGGCAATTGGCGGACGGGTCGGGTTACTGGCTAGGACAGGTCAATTCCTACTTCTTTGATCATGTCCTGTCCCGCGTTTCGGCGCCTCCTTCGCGGCTACTTCTCGGTGATCGAGATGCTTTGAATTATGTCGCCGGCAAAGGTCGGGTTCTGCTGAGGGTCGCGCCGGGTGAGACCGTTGACGACCTCCATGCCGCTGATGACCTGGCCGAAAATCGTATAGTCACTCTCTGATAGCCCAGTCGGCCCAAAAGTGATGAAGAACTGGCTGCCATTGGTGTTTGGTCCAGCGTTGGCCATGGCGACAACGCCTGCTTTGTCGAATGTCAGATCATTTGCCTCATTGGCAAATTGATAACCTGGTCCTCCCATGCCCGTACCGGTCGGATCGCCGCCCTGAGCCATGAATCCTTCGAGCACACGATGGAATGAGGTTGCGTCGAAGAATCCCTGCTGTGCCAGGAAGACAAAGCTGTTCACGGTGAAAGGCGCTTTGTCTGGATAGAGTTGAACCACAAATTCACCGCCTTTCGCCATCTTGACCGTGGCGAAGTACAGCTTGGATTGGTCAATCAGCATTGGGGGTGCGGAGGAGAACTGTCTTGTGCCTGCGAGCACGGGTGTCACGGAAGTTGAGAGTTGGTTTTGAGCAAGCATGGAGGGCTGTCCCGGTTGAACTTGCCTGGACCCACACGCGCCCAGAAGCAAGGTTGACAACGCCATGGCCAGGATCGGAACCATTCTCGGGTGGCCGGTGTTCTGCGCGCAGGTTTCCACGGTGGGTGTCTCCAGTTGGGGGAAAACTGTTATGTCTGGCATCCTCTTCGCATCCCTTCGATTCTTGGATCAGGATCCATGAGAGCCCGGGAAAACGACAAGCCTCCGGGTTGTGAGACTTCGTCCTGCCGAGCCAGCCTCAGATCGTAGTTCCACCTTTCTGAGGGTGCCACTCACGCTACGCTATGACTCCCCCTGACGATGTTGGTGCCTGCGTCTGATCGCAAGGGTACCTCTACGGTCCGTCCCTTCGCGTGCCCGCCGCCAGGTTTCTGGCAGGCGACCGTCTAGGTCGATTGTCGCACGGATGGAGCGTTTGGCAAGGACGGGCCATGTATTCAGTTCGCGCCGGTCGCTGCCGGAGCGAGCGCGGGTTTGGGTCCGGAAGGCTTGCGAGGAGCCCGGCATCCGCCCGCTGGGCACGCACGAGCTAAGGAAGACAATTTCGAGCGAAGACCACCGCAGGCTGCAAGCTGAGGGAATTGAGGAACGTCAGGCCCTGCGTGAGGTCGCGAAGCAACTCGGCCACAACTGCCTGCTGGTTGTGCGCCAGAGCTACGTCGCTCCGCAGCCGACTGCGGAAGAACTTGCCCCGCCAGCACCTTGGTGGTCTCCAGCGCCCAGGTTACGAGCCAACGATGTGGCAAACAGTGCGATCAACAACAAGAGAAATGCTCTTGGCTCTATCATGGGTCGATCTTGTGTTCCCCAAATTGCACCCTCCCTTTGCGCTAATAGATAGTAGCAAGATGTCTCCGCCCAAGGGACTTCACTCTCTTTGGCGCCGGCGGGAATAGGCATCGCCGCATATGCCTTTTTGCAGGGTAACCGCCGGAAGGGACCGTCTTGTCAACAGCGGTCGAAAAGCAGTCCAGAATCAGCGGTTGAAAAGTAGGCCACTTTGTACCTAGCCCAAGACGGTGGCTGGGCTAGGCCTGGGTTTGTGGTCAGACAGCTTCTTGTCTCTGAGGC